>CEQE01001373.1_pt1 | contig 17513 bp, 21 predicted proteins | sample 356201 | NCBI WGS metagenome assembly CEQE01 (sample SAMEA2619970, study PRJEB7988) | marine metagenome | biome: marine biome (ENVO:00000447); feature: mesopelagic zone (ENVO:00000213) & marine oxygen minimum zone (ENVO:01000065); material: "saline water (ENVO:00002010), including plankton...
TTTTTTTATTTTGGGCGGCTTATCGGTCACCGGTGACCGATAAGCCGCCGCCTTTTTAAACAGCGTCCTTAAGTTTTTTTCCAGCCTTGAATTTTACCGTATTTGTCGCTTTAATTTTAATCGGTTCGCCTGTCTGAGGATTACGCCCCTTTCGAGCCTTGCGACGGATTTTTGAAAAAGTGCCAAATCCGACAAGGGTCACTTTTCCACCTTTTTTCTTCAGCGCCTTTGTTACCCCCGCCATAAAAGAGTCCAATGCTTTACCTGCCGCTGTTTTACTGATCCCGACATCTTTTGCCATGGCTGCAATCAATGCTGCTTTTGTCATTTTTTCTCCCTCTTTTTTCTACGGATTAATGTTATACAAGCCCTCATACTATTGTCTTTACAATGGCATATGACGGGATGTCAATACTATTAAAGCTTTTCAAAGGGTTGCCGCGATTTTTAGATTTGCCCTTTACAAAGTAGGGCCAGGATAATTTCGTCATATTTAAAATTTTTTTGCAGCAATGGCAAGCAGCTTCTGTACCGGTAGACTGAACCAGCAGTTGAGAAATTCTTCATTTTTTGACCGATTGTTTGCTTCATACCTCAACCGAATGGCCTCGAGGCGATTTGACTTGATTGTGGTAAAAGCGTGCTGCGGGTGGGTGGCGATTTTGGCAATTCGTTCCACCGCCCGTTCTTCCAGATGTTCGTTTTGGTAGACTTCATCCACCAGTCCAATTTCCAACGCCTTTTCCGTATCAATGAAATCCCCCCGGTAAAGCAGTTCGGTTGCGGATCGATCGCCGACAGTTTGCCTCAGTATGAGATCGGCCAGATAGGGGACCGGGACACCCAGTTTGACTTCATTTAGCCCAAGGAGTTTTTTCTCAGCGGTTGCCAGGCGGTAATCACACGTAAGGGCCAGGATGGTTCCACCTGCGATGGCGTGACCTGCGATGGCGCACGCGGAGGGAAGGGGAAGGGTGAAGAGGTTGAACAAAGCCTGATCGAAATCATACCAAAATTCAGTCATCGATTCCCGATCCAATTGTAACAACTCAGGAAGACTCAAACCGATACTGAAAAATCGGGTCCCACCGGCAAAAATCATGCCTTATCTGCGTGCTTGCAATAGAAAGGTCTTTTACAAGCTCCGGACCGATGGCGTTGGTTACGCCATTGGTCAACCGTAAGATGGCAACTGCGCCTTTGTCTTCAATGCTTATTTTTTGCATGATTTCATCCTGCAATCGTTTGGTTTTTAAACACCGAACATATTCCCCGTCCCGTCTATAAGCGGGACGGCAGGGTCCTTCGATGTTTCTTTGTTAAAATTATGAATGCAAAAGGTCGCCCTGGGGGTCAATAATCAGTAAAGAATGGTGGCTGCTGCCGGGCGGGTAAATTTCGAGCAAGATAGGCCGGGAGCTTTTGATAAAGCAGGCCAAGATTGTTATGAATAATTTTTTTGTAATTTCCCTTCCCTGTTATTTGCTTCATTTTCCCAACATTTTTTTTACTAATAAAAGACTGTCGGACGCCTCTGCTTTTTCTAAAATGTCTTGAATGGAAAGGAAACACGCCTTGACAACAGCCGTTTTGGGTCTTGATGATAGCAGCTGGCTCTCTATGGTCTTCAAATCCGCCACGTATTCGGTCAGGGTGTCGAGATCCAGCCCCAAATTTCCGGCCTGGACTTTCATTTTAGTCAAAATCTGGTCAATCCTTTTGCAAACAGGTTCTTTAAGCGTCGGACCGTTGCTCAATTCAAACACGATATCGTCCGAAGCACCTGTTCGTTTTTCCTCTTTTTGCACTTGATCGACGCCGCCGGTTGTAATGGCGATGCTGCCGGCCAGCGTTCGTATTTCAATCAGTTCCCATCCTATAAGATTCTCGGCGACCTGTTTTGATCTATCTCTGTCCAGGCCCAAATCGAGGCCAATTCCATACATGGAGGCCTCTGCAGCAGGGTTGCCACTGGTCTTTTCGAAAAGTGCGATTAGAAACCGCTGATCAATCTCTCCAATCTCTGTGTGATTCATCTTTTATAATGTGTCCCGTTCTTTGGTATATCTTTGATCTGATGATCATTTTATGGTTTGAAATTCTATGTGAATTGTTGTTTAATTGCAACCCGTAAGTCATTAGAAACTTAAACGGGGAGGTATTGGATTATGGCCATTTTTCTCGTGCAGCACGGTAAGAGTTTGCCCAAGGAGATGGATCCGGGCAGAGGCCTCTCCGAAAAAGGGATTGCTGAAGTAAAACGGATCTGCGAAATCGCCAAGGCGTCCGGGGTAAAGGTTTCCGGTATCCATCACAGCGTGAAGACCAGAGCACACCAGACAGCAGAAATCTTCACAGCGATCATGGACCCCGGAGGGGGTGTTCAGCAAATCAGCGGGATGAATCCATTAGACGATGTTGTCGATTTTTCAACCACCCTGGACCCATTTGAAAATCTCATGTTCGTAGGCCATCTGCCATTTATGGAAAGATTAACCTCCCTCTTGATTACCGGGTCCATCGAAATACCGGTTTTTAAGTTCCAAAACGGTGGCATCCTGTGTCTGGAAAAGGACCCGGATGCCAAATCATGGGTGATCAGATGGTCGATTGTGCCGAATATCTAAAGCACAGAGAATACCACTTTTTTCTTTACTTGGTTTTCCATTATTGTTATTTAATGGCATACAAATTTCGCATGACTAGCCCACTGGAGCGTCGCATCCGGCGTGGGGTGAAAAAATTCTGCTCACCTTGGACCGAGTGCGGATCTTCTTGAAAGCAAAAGCGCGAAACTTGAGATTTAACTTTATTTTCCACCATATAGCGATGTCTAATTGGGATGGACCTATGATGAATACGAGCAGAAAATTGGGAATTTTGGTTTTTTGTGGTGTGCCGGCCATCGTGGGTGGCGGTATTGTTTATGCTGCCTTTTCAAGTTATGCGCTGGTTTTTGTTTATGAAATCCTTCTATTACTAGTTGTCGGCGCATTTTTCAGCAAATAGACTGCCGGTCTCCCAGTTTACACAATACCTTTCTGGATGATAAGCCAGTAATTTCTTTTTCCGAAACGGAAGGTGAGTTAGATCGATTTTCTAGCTAAATCAATTTTTCGAATATAATATAGCATTGTCGGCAATGCACTTCCAACAGATCAGGAGGAATTGACGCCAATGGAAGGACTTTATATACGATGAAAAATATAGCGACCAGTGACATGATTTTGAGGTTTTTTTTAGCTCTATTTATCGTTTCGTTCATCATGCTCGGTTGGCTAATATGGCCTTTTATTTCGATTATTATCCTGGCAACGGTTGTAACCGGCATATTCACCCCGGTTTTTAATTCATTTAAGAATAAAATCAATGTTTCTGCTGCCTCTCTTTTAACCTGTATGATTATATTTATCATTTTGTTTATACCGATTGTTTTCTTTGTAGGGATATTATCGAAAGAAGCCTATGATTTGTATCTCACGGCAAAAACTGCTGTATTAAGTGATCAGATCAAAAACCTATTTGAAAGTAGCAGGGTCCTTGAAAAAATAAACCAGATCCTTTCCAATTTTAATATCGTTCTTACCGGTGAAGAATTAAACAAAGCGATTTCGGAAATAGGCAAAGTGGTTGGCCTTTTTTTGTATGAACAGGCGAGCTCAATCGCTTCCAATGTTTTAAAGTTTGTCCTAAACTTCTTTTTTATGCTCCTGATTATTTACTTTCTCTTAATTGACGGAAACCGGCTAGTTTCGTTCATTGTTGATCTTTCTCCGCTACCGCGTGAACAGGATGAGAAACTGATTCAGAAGTTTAAGGATATTGCCGGTGCGGTTCTGATTGGAAATGGTTTGGCGGGTCTGATCCAGGGTGCGTTGGGCGGGATTGTTTTTGTTGTTTTTGGGTTAAAATCACCTTTCATGTGGGGTTTAATCATGGCCCTACTCGCATTTCTTCCCATTCTTGGAATAGGAGCGGTATTTATACCAGCGGCTGTTTATCTTTTTTTGCAGGGACAGATTGGTGCCGGTATATTTTTTATTGTTTTTTATGTCATTTTGTCCGGGAGTATCGAATATCTGTTGAAACCCAAACTTGTGGGAAAACGGGTAAAAATGCCGACCCTCCTCGTGTTTCTTTCGATCATGGGCGGTCTTAAAATGTTCGGAATTCTGGGTATCATTTACGGCCCACTCGTTGTAACCGCATTTCTGACATTAACCGATATTTATCGTTCCAGTTACCAAAACATGGTTGAACCGGTCAAAACGATCGAAGAATGAGAATTGAATCGGAACAGGGAGCGTATTTTTCAATGTCATTAATCATCAAACAATCGATGATTCGCTGCAAATAACAAACAACTGTTAAACCAGCATCACATCATCAGGTATAACTATGCTATTTAATGAGAAACTCACCGATATTAATATCGAGAATGAAATGAAAAAATCATATCTCGATTATGCCATGAGTGTCATCATCGGCAGGGCACTGCCGGACGTGCGGGACGGCTTGAAACCAGTGCACCGACGCATTCTGTTTGCCATGCGTGAGCTTAAAAATGACTGGAACAAACCGTACAAAAAATCCGCCCGTGTAGTGGGTGACGTGATTGGAAAATATCATCCTCATGGGGATACGGCTGTTTACGATACGATTGTACGGATGGCCCAGGGGTTCTCATTGAGATATCCTTTAGTTGACGGGCAGGGGAACTTTGGTTCCATCGACGGCGATCCAGCAGCAGCAATGCGGTACACCGAAATCAGGATGATGCGTCTGGCTCACCAGATGCTGATGGATCTGGATAAAGAGACCGTCGATTTTGTTTCAAATTATGATGAATCCCTATCAGAGCCCTCGGTTCTCCCTGCAGCCGTCCCCTCTCTCTTGGTAAATGGTTCAGCCGGCATCGCCGTTGGTATGGCGACAAACATCCCCCCGCACAATCTTTTTGAAATCATTGAGGGGATCAAAGCGCTCATCGACGATCCCAATATTACCATCGAAGGTCTGTTGAAGATTGTTCCTGGCCCTGACTTTCCGACTGCTGGTATCATATATGGTACCAAAGGGATTTATGAGGCATATAAGGTGGGGAGGGGTATCATACATGTGAGAGCCAGAGCCATTGTAGAGAAAGACAAACGTACCCAAATGGAAACCATTGTCATTACAGAGCTTCCCTATCAGGTCAACAAATCTAGGCTTATTGAAAAGATCGCCGATCTGATGAAGAATAAAAAGATCGAAGGTGTAAAATTTGTTAGAGATGAATCCGACAGAGAAGGGATGCGGATTGCCTTGGGACTTAAAAAAGATCAGGTGTCAGGGGTGATTATCAATCAGCTTTATAAACAGACGCAGATGGAGATAAGCTTTGGCATTATTTTTCTATCGATTGTGAATAAGCAACCCGAACTTTTAAACTTAAAAGCGCTACTGGAACACTTCGTTCTGCACCGAAAAGAAATCATTATCAGAAGAACCCGTTATGATTTGAAGCAGGCGGAAGAAAGGGCCCATATTCTTCAGGGCCTCAATATCGCTCTAGAAAACATCGATGATGTGGTTTTGCTGATCCGAAAATCGAAAACCCCGGCAGAAGCCAAGGAAGCCCTCATCGAAAGACTCAGTCTGACTCCGACACAGGCCCAAGCGATTCTGGACATGCGTTTGCAAAGGCTCACCGGGCTTGAGCGTCAAAAAATATTAGAAGAATATAAACAAGTACAAAAAGATATCACCAAATACCGGGAGATCCTCGGAAGTGAGCAATTGGTACTCAATATCATTAAGGAAGAACTTACTGAAATACAAGGGGATTTTGGAGATGCCCGTCGGACGGAGATCACTGAAGAAACAAAGGGAATCACCCTTGAGGATATGATTGTTGAAGAGGATATGGTGGTTACCATTTCAAATAGCGGTTATATCAAGCGGAACCCGATTACCCTTTACCAGAGCCAGCGTAGGGGAGGTAAAGGAAAGACGGCCATGGGAACCAAGGAAGAAGATTTTGTTTCTTTTTTATTTGTCGCCTCTACCCATCATACCTTCCTTTTTTTCACAAACCTCGGAAAAGTCTACTGGCGAAAGGTGTATGAAATTCCTCAGGCCGGTCGTTTAAGCCGTGGTAAGGCGATTGTCAACCTTCTTAAACTGGATAGGGGCGAAACGCTTACCACGGTCCTTTCGGTTTCGGAGTTTGAACCGGGATTTCATGTGCTCATGGCAACCAAGAGCGGAACCATAAAAAAAACAGATACCATGGCTTTCAGCCGGCCAAGAGCAGGCGGAATTATTGCATTGGGGTTGGCTCCCGGGGATGAACTGATTGCCGCTAGACTTACCGATGGCACTCGGAATGTCTTTTTGGGGTCTGCCATGGGAAAATCGATTCGGTTCCATGAGTCGGATGTTCGTCCGACTGGTCGCACGGCAATAGGAGTACGGGGAATGCGGTTGAGCCCGGGCGATCAGATTGTTGGGATGGAGGTGTTAAGTCATGGCCAGACCCTTTTTACCGCAACAGAACACGGTTATGGAAAGCGGACTTCCATAGATGAATATCCGGTTCACAGACGTGGAGGAAAGGGCGTTATTACAATTAAGACAACTGAACGAAACGGTCAGGTGATGGCCATTCTCTTGGCAGAAGAAGATGATGAGTTGATGCTTATGACAGATATCGGGAAAATCATCCGGATGCCGATTAGTGGTATTTCGGTTATCAGCCGGAATACGCAAGGTGTTAGACTCATGGGGATGGAGCCGGAAGAACGAGTGGTTGGGGCCGTCAGGCTCGCGGAAAAGTAAGACAAATGGTGATCAATGGAACATAAAGGCGCTGGCCACAGGCAGCGACTTAGAGACAGATTTCTTTCTGCCGGTCTTTACGGATTTCACGATTACGAAATCATCGAACTCCTTTTAACAATCGGCACACCGCGAAAAGACTGCAAGGAGGCTTCAAAAACTGCTCTAAAAAGATTTAAAACCTTGCAGGGGGTTCTGGAAGCATCGCCCCGGGAACTCTCCGGGATAAAAGGGATTGGCCCAAAAAATCAGTTTGGAATCAAATTGATTAAAGCTGTAGCTGACCGGTATCTCGAAAAGAGGCTGGTACAGAAGGATGTTTTAAACAACTCCAAACAACTTTTTGATTATCTTTACCATAGCATGAGAGATAACCGACGTGAATCCTTTAAAGCTGTTTTTCTTAATTCCAAAAATAAGGTGATTAGAAGTGAAACCCTTTCTAAGGGAACATTGAATGGGAGTTCTGTCTATCCAAGAGAGGTCGTCCTTGAAGCCTTAAACCATCACGCAGCTGGGGTTATTTTTGCACACAATCACCCATCAGGGGATCCGACACCATCCGCAGAAGATGTTTCCATCACCGAGCAGCTTATTTTTGCATGCAGGCTGATGAGTATAACGGTTCACGAACATATTATCATCGGAGATAATAAATATTTCAGTTTTGCCGATCAAGGATATATTGCCAAAATGAACCGGGCATACGAGAAGCGAATCAAGCCCTAGTCATAAAAAAAGTAATCAGGCAAACCAGATGCCCAACCCTCACTCCAGCGCCTTTAAAAAGGGAAAGCACCACCCTTGTTTTGGAAAACTCGATGTCGTATTTCCAATTGGAAAGAACGGGTTCAGAAATACACCGGAGACCTGTCTGGCCTGTTTCTACAAAACAGAATGTTTACGATCCGCGATGAATCGTCCAGAGGGGCTCAAGGTTCGTGAATCGGCCGTAGACCGGGCATATGAAGCAGGAATGATGAAATTTTTAGAACGGTGGTCCACCAAAAAAAACATTCACCGAAAGATTAAAGCAGAGCAAAAATACTGTAAAAATTGATAATTAGAAAAACACTCCGTAGTGGAAGAGGCGAGGGAGTCGAACATGAAATCGATAAAAGAAATAGAAATTTCAGACAAATCTACACTGGTTAGAGTCGATTTTAACGTTCCCCTGGATCAAAACCGGAATATTAAGGATGATTCACGAATAAGGTCGGTTTTGCCCACATTGAAATATGCCCTGGACCAGGGTGCAAAACTGATCATCGCATCTCATCTGGGGAGACCAAAAGGAGAGGTCGTTCGAGGGCTTTCCCTTTCTACTGTTGCGAGGCATCTGACCAGGCTCCTTGGAAAAGAAACTAAGATGGCGCCGGACTGTGTGGGTCCTGAAGTAAGAAAACTCATATCAAAAATGTCATCGGGGGAGATTTTACTTCTGGAGAATTTGCGATTCCATCAGGGAGAACAGAAAGATGATGATTCATTCGCTAAGGAACTCGCCGGCTTTTGCGATCTATTTGTCAATGATGCCTTTGCAGTATCCCATCGCGCGAATGCCTCGGTTTCAGCCATTACAAAGTATGCACCTGCTTCGGTTGCCGGTTTCTTGCTGCAAAAAGAGCTTGCCTATTTCAGTCATGCCATGAATGACCCGAAACGGCCGCTAACTGCTATTATCGGCGGCACAAAAGTTTCGAGCAAATTGGGGGCTCTGGAAAATATGCTGCGGCATGTCGATAGATTCATCATCGGCGGCGCTATGGCAAATACCTTTTTGAAAAGTTCGGGAGTGGATGTGGGAAAGTCAAGAGTTGAGGATGATCTTCTTGAGGTCGCACGATCGATTATGGAAAAAGCGACGGAAAGGGGAGTTAAGTTTTATCTTCCTGTCGATGCAGTTGTGGCAAACCGAATCGATCCCGAAGCTGAAATAAAAATTGTACCTATCCAGGAAATGCCGCCCGATTGGATGGCCCTGGATATAGGGCCTGCTACCTCCTTGCTCTATTCAGCGGTGCTGTATGACGCTAAAACGATTGTCTGGAATGGCCCACTGGGGATTTTTGAAATGGATGCGTTTAGCAGGGGCACGATGGCAATGGCCCATACGGTTGCCAACTCTTATGCACTCACCATAGCCGGGGGTGGGGATACGGATGCCGCCATACGCCAAGCCGGTGAAACCGAACGGATATCATATATTTCTACGGGTGGCGGCGCCTTTCTCTGCCTCCTCGAAGGGAAAGTATTACCGGCTGTCGCTGCACTAGAGGCCGCTGAACAGAGGGGATAACCATGAGGTCTATTCGAAAAAAACATCCGACAAAAGCCGTGTGCCGAGACGTTACCGCATAATGGCCTCCGCCTCTTCTCCCAACCGGTATAAATTTTTTCTCGTTTTCATTTTACTCATTGCGTTTTTTTTGGGGTATTTCTACCGGGTCCCACTCTGGGGAAAAATCACACACTATTATCTCCTTTTTACGAACAAAGATCAGATCAAGACCTTTATCACTTCTTTTGGCTCCGGAGCGCCGATTGTTTTTATCCTCATCCAGATTCTTCAAGTGTTGTTTGCCCCCATACCGGGCGAAGCCACAGGGTTTATCGGTGGCTATCTCTTTGGGGCTTCCAAGGGGTTTTTGTATTCCAGCCTTGGTCTAACTGCGGGGTCTTGGATTATCTTCGTTATCGGTCGACTCTTGGGAAAGCGATACGTGAGAAAACTTATTCCAATAAAACAACTAGACAGGTTTGATCTGTTGGTCAAACGGCAGGGGGTTGTTGTTCTGTTTCTTTTTTTTCTCATTCCCGGTTTTCCCAAGGACTACCTCTGTTTTTTTCTGGGGTTTAGTGATCTGCCGATAAGAGTATTTATCATCATCACAACTATCGGACGGATGCCGGGGACCTATATGCTCAGTCTTCAAGGGGAGTTCCTGTATGAACAGATGTACGGCCTGTTCGCCCTGATACTGGGTTTATGTGTTTTGGTTGCCTTTTTTGCCTATTGCTATCGAGAACCCCTGTATCGCTGGATTGAACGCTTGAACAATAAATGAGTGGAATAGCCGTTGACCTATAAATGAAATAACGGTATTCTAATGGGACGAGTTATTCGCTTGCTTGAAGCATCTCCATTTGGATAGAGCAGGGTCTAACATTTAAAAGGGAAAGGAGATAAAAGTGGCTTTCTGGAGTGTCAGGGAAGAACTCAGTCAAGCAGATAGGTTAAGGCGATCCTATTATGAGCTATTGAGGGATGAGCTTGATCAATTCATGCTTCAATACGCATTAATAGACTCCTATAGTTTGTTTGTTGTCGACAAAACACCTTATCCCTTTGTTGAAAAACGCGAACTGAAACCCCGTGCCCGCATTCCGACCGTGGAATATGAGTGTCAGAATGCTTTTCTTGCCATTTTCGTAGAAGATACAATTCCTCCTGCCAACAAAAAATATATTCGGTTTTTCGATGATAACAAAACCACCAAGATAAATCTTTTACGTTCAGAAGGATTATCGCTTGCCGACAAATTTGATAGAAGCCAAAAATACCTCGATTCTGCTCATTTTTATAATTTTTTAAAGGTACTGATTCCGGTTGATTATGCCCTACTTATCCAAAGAGATCATACCAGCCGGTTGAAGAATCGATACAGCCTTTCCCATTTTCATGTCCGGATAGACTGGCCGATTTCCAATGCTGCTGAAGACCTGGCCCGCAATCTTCGCTACATATCCAAGGACCTTTATGAAAAAGGCGAAAAATACGCTGAGGATATTCAAAGAAAATTTTTTGAATACTATGGAATTCCGGTGACGGTGGGTGGACGGCGAACCGCCGCCATTGTCGCCTCCCAGTATATGAAACAATTTCCTTTTATCACGACCGTTTATGTCGGAAGTTGCGAATCGCGATCGTTGATCCGAATTTCTGAAAGAGGAGTCTCAAAATCAATATTGATGAAATTTTCGACCCGGAAACTGGAGGAGATCGCAGAGACAAATAATCTTTCTTTAAAGATGTTTAAGAAAAATTATGTGGTTGTCCCAAGAAGAAAAGATAGTGTCTGTATTTTTCAGACGACTTATGCACCTACCAGCCACGCCCGCCCGGCCGACGAAGGTAAACTGCGGGAAATCAGGCCGGATTTAAACTGGATAACGGTCGATGCCCAGCATATTCTTCCCAAACCAGGCGTGTGGGAATACCCCCCCATCCCATTGAATGTGATCTATTCTTGAGAGCTTCACAATTGGTCCGGTTGTTGCGGTTTCCTTTCTCGCCGGATAGAAGGCACCCGGTTTGTCGATACCTGAAATGAACAACTTTTTTATCGGTGCTGTGTGGGCGCCGTGCCTTTTTTGAAAAGAGCGACAACTGCGCCGGGTGAATCATCTAGGGCCAGCATTCCGGTTACAGAATCCATCTGAATTTGTACGACATCATCCGGGATATCAAAGTGTTGATAGGGCTTATCCGCCAGGGCTGTTCTCATGAATTCAATCCATATTGGGAGCGCCGCTTTAGCCCCGGTCTCCCATTTACCCAATGTCGTGAACGCATCCTCTCCCACCCATACACCTGCTGCGATGGACGGTGAGAAACCGACAAAGAGAGCATCCTTATAATCGTTTGTGGTTCCGGTTTTTCCTGCGATGTAATGCCCAAGGTCCCTTGCTTTTTTCCCTGTACCCTCGTTGATAACCGCCTGAAGCATATTTGTCATTATGGCAGCACCCGCCTGGGACATGACCACCTTTTTTTCAGGTTTTACATGCCAAATGATTCTGCCACTGTGATCAAGGATTTCCATAACTCCGTAAGGTTTTATTTTTTCCCCCTGGTTAGGAAAGACCGAGTAAACCGAAGTCAATTCCGTTAACGTAACGCCGGACGTGCCGAGGGCAAGGGAGAGATTTTGCGAAAGGGGAGACTCAATGCCAAGGGTCTGCCCGAATTGAGCAACAGAGGAACTCCCCAGCATTTCGATGAGTCTGACAGCGGGGATGTTTTCAGAAATGGAAAGGGCTTTTCGAAGGGTCATCTCACCCCGATATTTTTTGGAAAAGTTTTCCGGTTTCCAGTCCTTTCCATCCTTTCCCCCTTTAAATACAATGGGGGCATCAAGGATCATCTTGTTCTGTGAAAAACCTTTTTCGATTGCAACCGCGTAGACAATCGGTTTGAATGCGGATCCAGGCTGTCTTCGGGCCATGGTTGCCCTGTTGAAGGAGCTCTGTGAAAAATTCTTTCCCCCCACCATGGCCAAAATTCCGCCCGACTTTAAATCCAAAGCAACCAGGGCGCCTTGAGGGTTGGGATTTTCTATCTGTTGCTTTTGCATGCGGCTTCCAAGAGCCGTCAACCCATTGTCTATTGCATCTTCAGCTGCTTTTTGCAGCTCATACGAAAGCGTTGAATAGATGGTGAGCCCCTCTCGATAGAGAAGGGATGAACCGAGATCGGTTTCAAGAGATTTCTTTACATGTTCTAAAAAATAGGGCGCTTTGGCTAAATGCTGCTTTTTTTCTTTAAGGATAACGTGTTTATTGAGCGCCTGCTGATAAGTAGCTTCACTGATAAAACCGATTTGGAACATCTGTTTCAGAACCATGTTTCTGCGTTTTATGGCAAGCGTGCGATTGATCAAAGGGGAATAGCGGGACGGTGCTTTGGGCATGGCGGCAATTAGGGCAGATTCGCTCAGATTTAAATCTTTGACCGATTTTCCGAAAAAAAGGTCGGCTGCCGATTCAACACCGTATGCGCCGCTACCAAAATAGACCTGATTTAGATATAGCTCCAGGATTTCGTCTTTGGTATACCGCCGTTCCAGCTGGAAAGCCAGGATCGCTTCTTTGATTTTCCGTATCAGGCTTTTTTTTGGTGTTAAAAAAAGTGTTTTTGCCAGCTGTTGGGTGATGGTGCTGGCTCCCTCAACGAACTCACCTGCCCATAAATCTTTGATGATAGCCCTGAAAATACCTTTCAAGTCTATACCGCTGTGTTTGTAGAAGCTTCTGTCTTCGGTGGCAACCAAGGCGGATTTAAGATATTTTGGGATCACTTCAATCGGAACCGGCTTTCTTTTTTCTTGAAAAAGCTCGGTTAGGAGCACCTTATCCGCCGAATAGATTCGGGTAACGGCAGATGGTCTATAGTTTTCGAGGGACCGAATTTGAGGGAGATCATGGGTTAGGGATAGAAATACACCCATTGTAATCCCACAAACGGTCGCTCCCAAAAAAATTAAAGAAATGATTATTTTCTTTTTTAAGGTCTTTGCCATAAACTCTATCTTTCTTTAGGGGAAAAATTAACTTTTGTCTCAATTTTAGTATTTTTTGTCAATGCTGAATAAATCTAAAACCGCATGCTTGACTGTCATCCGTTGTGGCAGTAAATATATAGGGAATGATTACCCTATGGTTTGCAATGTTAAACACCAGAAGATCCATCATAAGGAGAACCGAAATGACCCATCATAATCACCCGTCTGATCACCGGGAAATTGAGAGCATATTATCATTTGATGAGAAATTGAGCAAACTGCTGAAGCACTGGTTAAAGCACAACGAAAGTCACGCCCGAACATATCGAGATTGGTCAATAAAAGCAAAAGAGAACGAAATGCCGGAAGCAGGCGCTCTGATAGAAGCTGCAGCCGATATGGCCCGGCTGATTAACGCAAAATTTGAAAAAGCAATCCACTTTATAAAACATCAACAAAAAAGAGCAGTAAAAAGAAATTCTGATGCTTGATTTAATCTTCATCATATCATAGTTTTGGTTTGATCGGTTCATCAAAAATGATCAGAAAGTGAGCGGTTGGGTCGGACGGACCAAAGATTGAGGCCACTGATTTAACGTCGGGCTGTTTTTAGGGAGGTTTTATGGGTAAGACAATTGCAGAAAAGATATTTGACTCACACCGGGTGGATAACCCGGCAGATGATATTCTCGTGCTTAAACTGGACGCCGTGTTTTGCCATGAAATTACAACACCCTTTGCAATTGATGACCTAGTCAGCCGGGGCAAGGATAGGGTGTTTGATCCGGCCAAAATCAAAGCAGTAATAGATCATGTCTCTCCCGCCAAGGATTCCAACACCGCCACCCAGGGCAAGATTATCCGGGAGTGGGCTATTCACCACAAAATCCATGATTTTTTTGACATTGGCAGAAACGGCGTTTGCCATGTGATTTTTCCGGAAAAAGGGTTTGTACGCCCCGGCTATACTGTGATTATGGGAGACTCCCATACCTGTACCCATGGAGCGTTCGGCGCGTTTGCCCCCGGTGTGGGAACAACCGATCTTGAAGTCGGGATCCTCAAAGGCGTATGCGCGTTTCATTACCCCAGGACCATCAAAGTCAATATCACCGGGAAAACTCCCGATGGTGTCTTTGCCAAAGATATCATTTTGTCGGTCATCATGCGGCTGGGCGTAAACGGCGCAACCAACAAAATTATCGAATTTACCGGGCCCGTTGTCGATAAAATGAGCATGGAGGCCAGAATGACATTGTGCAACATGGCTGTTGAGGCGGGTGGTACATGCGGAATCTGCTATCCGGACATGACAACCGTGGATTATCTCTGGGAATTTATCCAGGATGAATACGAAAACAAAACAGCTGCCCTTGAGTCTTTTAAAAAAATTATCTCAGATCCGGATGCCATTTACGATGATGTGGTTGAACACGATATAACACGTTTGGCGCCACAGGTGACTTTTGGATACAGACCGGACAATGTCAAACCGGTAAAGGAGATGGAAGGGACAACGATCGATCAGGTTTATATCGGTTCCTGTACCAATGGCAGAATTGAAGATCTTCGAGTTGCTGCAAAGGTTTTAAAGGGAAAAAAAATAAATGATAACGTCCGAGCCATTGTTTCTCCAGCGACCCAAAAAATTCATCACCAGTCACTTAAGGAAGGGATATTGGAGATATTTATGGATGCAGGGTTTTGTGTTACAAATCCGACATGCGGGGCCTGCCTGGGGATGAGCAACGGCGTTCTCGCAAAGGGTGAAGTTTGTGCCTCCACAACAAACCGTAACTTTAACGGCCGAATGGGCAAGGGAGGGATGGTTCATCTGATGAGCCCGGCAACTGCAGCTGCCACAGCCATTGCGGGATACATCACAAATTCTCAACTTTACACAAACGAAAGGTATACAAAATGAAAAATTTCAGCGGTAACATCCTTTTTTTGGATCGATCGGATATCAATACAGATGAAATCATCCCGGCAAAATACCTGACGGCAATCTCCAAGGATGCCCTCAAACCCCATCTTTTGGAAGATATCAGGCTTGATGGATTCGACCCGCAAAAGGATATCAAAGGGAAAAATGTCATTATCACCCGGACAAATTTTGGATGCGGATCTTCAAGAGAGCATGCGCCATGGGCACTTGAAGTAAATGACATTCATCTTGTTATCGCAAAAAGCTTTGCCAGAATTTTCAGACAGAACATGTTTAACAACGGTATGATGGCGGTGGGCCTTCCGTCCCATGTTATCGAAGATATATTTTCAATGTTTAAGGGAAAAAATACAAAACTGGAAACAGATCTTGACAAAAATACATTTTTATTAAAGACCAACGGCCAGGAGCAAGAGGTCCCTTTTTCCATCTCCGAGTTTGACCATGCCCTTGTGGCAGCTGGCGGATGGCTGGAATATGCCGACGCAAAATACTAAATCGTTTTATCCCTGTGTATGCGAACACCCGGCACTATTTCCAGATGACTCGTAATCCAATGGCTGCCGAAAAAAATATTTGTTGGAAACACTTCTATTGCTTGGATATACCTGCTTGTCCCTGCTGGACTCTTTCATGTAAACCGAAAGGGTATCAAGCCGCCGCCGACGGGGCTAACTCCGGTCGCCCAGAAAACTTACTTCCACCTCAACCAAGAAAAAGAATACAGATTCAGAAACATAGTAACCTTTTTGCTGGTGCCGGCCGTGTTCCTTTACAACAAACCCCAAATCAACTACAGTGATCTACGAACCCGTGGGGTTGGGCTGATTTTGCTTGGACTGGCTGTTTTTTTAAGCCTGTCGAGGGGCGGCATCATCATCATCCTTTCCCTGGCGACCTGTCTTTTAAGGAGATCAAAAATGAATGAAAAGAGAAGTGGCAAAGGCAGACGCTCCGGCAAGGATCGAAGAAAAGGCGGGGTCTCTCATATAATGGCCCTGAAAGAAGAAGCGGTACAGGCAGAAGAAAAAAAGAGAAACAGATAAAATCAAACCGGTCTTGGGGCATGAGAGAAAGAGAACTAAATCCCCGTTGACCCGCCGAAAACAGGGTTCCATTGGGTAAGCAACTACAGGGAATGCACCCGCTGTTTCGGTTCGTACGGTCACATCTGTATAACACCAAAAGGCAACCGATTGAAATCGACCATAATCAAGGCTGGTTTTTTTTAGTTGAACTTTAATCTATTTATAGTTATTACATGTCGTTACAAAAAGATGGGCTAGTCTTTTATCTATAGTGTCTTCAGAAATTTTGAATTTATAAGATGCTGTTTTTATAGACATTGCCGGAGTGGTGAAACTGGTAGACGCGCTGGACTCAAAATCCAGTGGGCTTTATGCCCATGCGAGTTCGATTCTCGCCTCCGGCACCAATGATATCAAAGGGTTAGCTTACGCTAGCCCTTTTTTGTTAGCTGCGTCAAAATGGCCATTTTTAGCCCATTTCTGCCATGTCTATGGCAGAAATATGGCAGAAATTTTCACCGGGTTATTCGGGGCTCCTTTTAAATTTTTTCCCAAGCCTAAGAGAGATGAGAAGGATATATTTTTTTTAAAAGAGATTTTAAAAAAAAGTTTGAATGGGCTGGAGTGAAGCTGAGGCGATATATGCGTTACAGTATTAATCGCAGAACGTTTTACAAATGGTTGATAACTTCATCAACGATACTTTAGAATGTTCATTTATGTCAATAGGACACCGTGGGGCCTGTGGACATGCCAACGAAAACACCATAGAGTCGTTTTCCAAGGCAATTGACTTTGGATGTGACATGATAGAGATGGATGTGAAATTGGTGGGATCTACATTGATGGTCTTTCACGATGTTGACTTGGAACGAATATTTGGAATCGATAAATCAGTAAGTGAATGTTCCTATGCGGAAATCAGAAATTTAACCATGCAGGGTGGAGATAAGATTCCAACATTGGAAGAGTCATTGGACTTCATAGATGGAAGGGTAAAGGTAAACATAGAATTGAAGGGCCCCTATACTGCGGTGGCCGTTGTTAAGTTGATAGAGAAATATGTAGAGACGGAAACTTGGGACTATAAAGATTTCCTCGTATCTTCATTTAGTCATACTGAACTATCTTTGGTAAGACAACAATCGGAAGAAATACAAATCGGATTGTTGTTTGATGAAAGGCATCGTGATATTATAGATTCCGATGTTTCGTTATCTATTGCTAAAGAGTTGAACGCATGGTCGGTAAACGTAAGTGGTGAAGTCGCATCCGAAGAATTGGTTGAAGTCGCACACCAACATGGGATGAAAGTTCTTGTATATACAATCAATGATCCAGAGGAAATCCGTACATTAAAAGAACTGGGTGTAGATGGCATCTTTTCCGATTTTCCAGAAAGGATATAAGTAAACTTATATTAATATATAT
>CEQE01033588.1_pt1 | contig 17489 bp, 13 predicted proteins | sample 356201 | NCBI WGS metagenome assembly CEQE01 (sample SAMEA2619970, study PRJEB7988) | marine metagenome | biome: marine biome (ENVO:00000447); feature: mesopelagic zone (ENVO:00000213) & marine oxygen minimum zone (ENVO:01000065); material: "saline water (ENVO:00002010), including plankton...
TGTTTATTCTGTAATTACCAGTTTCAGCAGGCAATTTTTCAACAGAAATAGTATGATTCCTTTGATTATAATTAAAACTTCTTGCTCCATTAGGGAATTGATTTGCATCGAGTAAATTCCTGCGATTAGCTGCTACATCGGCGGGTAATTCATTTTTCATGTAGTTAGCAATCTCTAAATCGTCTTGCTTTGCCATAAGAGTTACTGTAGATCCAACAACTCCGCCAGCTACCGCAATAGTAGCAAGTGCGCCGTAGAGCATTGCATCACGCACTAACTTTGACTGTCTAGCAATCCACGGTTGCTTCTCTATTGTTTCCTCTAATGACGTGTTCTGTTCTTCAGGTATATTGTCCTTTACCATGTTATATTGGAGCATATTCCCCTTTATAAATGTTTCTATTTTAACTACTATTAAGGGGTGATTTTAATTGTAATTGGGGTTTTTCTTCGTTATAAGCGATAAGTATTAAAATTCAATTCTTCTTTTTTCCGAAAGAACCACTAGACATTCCGGAAGATTTTCGGATTTTTCCCGATGAGAAAAAAAGCACTGGACACTAGACATGCACGGATAGGACATATAAATCATTAATTCTTAACTGCTCGGAAGACACGCAAAACTCCCGAATTATGCTTTTCGATCTTACAGACGCGAAAAGCAATTACGGAGTTTTTCTAATAAGTCTTCCTCGCCGAACTTAGAGATTTCTTTCAACAAGTGCAAGAAATCTCAACGTTAGATTGGGATTTTAGAGGTAAAATAATGAAAAATGAAACAACAATTAACTGGTATGATTTAAAAAATAGTCAAGTCTTATATCTGGAATACGACACAATTAAGAGTTTGATTGATAAAGGAACTAAGAAAGCTGGTTCTTTAAGCAAATTATGCGTAAAGCTTAATTCTAATCAATTTTATAACATATTGAAAGATAATGGAGGGCTGTCTGTAAAGAACCTGAAAAAACTTATGGTTTTTTTAAAGATAGAATGTGATTTTCTAAATGAGAAGATAAAGGAAATACGAAAAGGAAAAATATGTTCGATAAAAAATCCTAAATTTCCTATTGATCTACACAATCCCCGAATGGGTTATTTATTGGGGCACTTGATGTCCGATGGTTGCTTATATTATGACAAGTCCAGAAAAAATCTGATTAGAACTAAGTACTGTGGCGATGAACAAGAATTAATTGATAAATTTTTGGATGATTTAAGAGCTATTTTTGGAGAAATTTATTTTAATCGTGAATTTGAAAGAAATTGTATACAAATAAAAGTAGGAACGGGTGTTGTTGGCGAAATTTTCAAGAGAGCTGGAGCAACGGTAGGTAAAAAGTACAAGCTAAATAAGGGTATACCTTGGATTATTCATAAAAGCACCAAAGAAGCCAAAAAGAATTATTTATCAGCAATATTTGACGACGAAGGATCTGTCGGAAATAACCCTTCCCCGTATCTTATCCTATCAAGAAGCATTCATTGGAAGTTTAATGACACAGAGAAGCGTATATTATACAAGCATGTTGAGCCTTTAATGAAAACTAACTTTTTCCCAACCGGCCATTTTACAAGACGAATATCAATTGGAATGTTAAAGAAGGTTTTAATAAAAGCTAATGCGAAAAAGTTATTGAGTAAAATACTGGAAGCAAAACCTGAACTTCTTGTTGAAGAATCGCAATTACTTAAGAAAATTTTCAACATAAAAAACCACACATACGTGATTTCTTTCCAATTAACATCTGAGAACAGTTACAGTATTATGTCCTCACTTGTGATAAGACATAAAAAGAACGTCATAAACTTCTATAGTGAAATAGGCTTTTCATTAACAAAAAAGCAAAAGAAATTAAAAGAGGCTCTAACCAGTAAAAAATGGTTAGATTATGGTGCTTAAACTATACAACACCTTAAAGAAGAAAAAGGAAGCCTTGAAGCTTAATGGCAAGTCAATTGGGATATATACGTGCGGGCCAAACAAAATCTCTGAATAGAGTTTTTGGGCATGCCGTCTACGATTATCCTCATATTGGCAATTATAGAGCTTACATAGTTAGTGATATGTTAAAACGCTATTTGCGTTATAGTAGATTTAAGGTAAGGCATGTCATGAACATTACAGATGTTGATGACAAGACAATTAAGGGCGCTAAAAAGCAAAAAACAACTCTCAAGAAATTCACAAGAAAATACGAAAACGCTTTTTTTGAAGATTTGAAAACTCTTAACATTCTTCCTGCAGATAAATTTCCTCGGGCAACGCAGCATATTAAAGAAATGGTTGATTTGATTAAGAAACTGCTGAAAAAAGGGATAGCATATAAAGCAGATGATGGCAGCATTTATTATGATGTTGGCAAATTTAAAAATTATGGGAAGTTAGCGAATATTGATTTAAAGAAGCTTAAGACTGGCGCATCTGGAAGAATTTCTGCAGATGAATATTCAAAGGAAGATGTTCATGACTTTGCATTGTGGAAAGCTTACAGTAAAGAAGATGGAGATGTTTACTGGGATACAGAACTTGGAAAAGGAAGACCAGGCTGGCATATTGAATGCAGTGCAATGTCAATGAAATATCTTGGAGAAACGTTTGACATCCATTGCGGAGGAATTGATTTAATATTTCCTCACCACCAGAATGAAATTGCACAGAGTGAAGGCAGCACTGGAAAAAGGTTTGTAAAGCATTGGGTGCACAACGAATGGTTGCTAGTTGAAGGACAAAAAATGTCCAAATCACTTAAAAATTTTTACACTTTAAGAAATGTTCTGGAGAAAGAGTATAGCAGCGAAGCAATTCGGTATTTATTGCTGGCAACTCATTACAGGCAGCAGCTAAACTTCACATTCAAAGGGCTTGACGCTGCCAAAAACGCAGTTGACAGGCTTCAGGAACTTGTGAGAAAACTAAAAGACGTTAAAGGAAAGCAAACTGGAGAAGACGTTAGCTTATTGATAAGCAAAGCTAAGAAAGATTTCAATAATGCTATGGATAATGATTTGAATATAAGCGAAGCGTTAGCTGTTGTGTTTGACTTTGTAAAAGACATGAATAAACTGATGGAAACTGAAATCAGTAAACTTGACGCTGAAAATACAATTGAATTGCTGGAAGATTTTAATGAAGTGCTTGGTGTAATTGATTTTTCAGAAGAAAATTCTATTACAAAAGCCCAGCTTCAACTGATAGAAAAGCGCGAAAAGCTAAGAAATGAAAATAAATTCAAAGAAGCTGATAAAATAAGAGATGAGCTAAAACAAGCAGGAATATTGCTTGATGATACTCCAGAAGGCGTAAAAGTAAAAAAGCTTAAATAGTGGAAAATTGATTTAAACTTAAAAAAGGGGTAAAATGAGGCATGTGAAGTATTCTCTATTTGTATTTATGATATTAGTACTGTTTATAGCTGGCATGATGGGCTTTAACAGCTTTGAAAACATGTCAGGACCAGATGCTTTCTATACAACAGTCTCAGCGCTTACTTTTTCAGGTGATAATTCAGGATTTTCAGAGCAAGGAAAGCTTCTGAACAGTTTATTAGCAATAGCTTCAGTTGCAGTTATAGTTTGGGCTTTTGCAAACTTTCACTATAAAAGTGATGATGTTGATAACCATGCCCAAGAATATTTCAAATTCATACCAAAAGGCGAAGGGCTTGTTTTGAAAGAAATAAAACTTGCAAAGAAAAGCCATCTTGCCGGAATGAAAAAAATAGAAGTGCTTAAAAAAACAGGCACAGTGGTGATGGCAATTAAGAGCAAGAATGTTTTCCAGCTTAACATTCCTTTCAACAAGAAACTAACTGCAGGCTCAAAAGCACTGTTTATGGGAACACCTTCCCAGCTAAAAGAAGTTGAAAGGGAAGCGAAGAATTAATCAAACCTTAACTTCCATCTTCTTACCGTAAGAAATATTCTTAATATGATGCGTTGTTTGAAGGTCTTTTTCGATTGGCTTTAATTGTTCTGGGATTACTACTTTGCTGATGTCTGCTTTTAATGAGAGTCCTTGATCTTTCTTTGCTTTCCAGATGGCGCTGTTAAGCTCTATTAACTGCTGGGTGTTAATCTTTGTTGCAGGAACTTTTTCTGCTTTTGGAAAGTCTTCGAAATGAATGTCTTTCTTGGTCAAGTCTTTATATATTTTGTAAGTTACCATTGGAGTTATTGGAGCGAGAAGCTTTAATACTGTATGAAGGCAGGTATGAAGTGTGTTTAATGCAGCGTCCTGCTCCTGCTTTGTGAAGTTTTTATCTTCATTGTAAGCTCTGTTTTTTACTAATTCAAGATAATGGCTTGCAAATGTTTCCCAAATAAAGTGCCGTATTAAAGTAGCTGGCTTGTGGAAATTATAGTTTTCATAGTTTTCATTTGCTGTTTTCACAAGGTCATTCAATTCTTTTAATATCCATTTATCCAGCTCTGTTGGCTTTGCTGACTTTGCCTCTGGAAACATGGAAATAAAGCGGGCAACATTCCAGAGCTTTATTATTGTTTTTCCTGCGCCTTCTATTCTGTCAAAAGAGCATCTGAAATCAGAAGTTGTTATATTGCCTTCAACAGCACACCATAAACGGAACGGTTCTGCACCGTACTTGTCCAGAATTTCTTTTGGGTCAACAACATTGCCTTTGCGCTTGCTCATCTTTTTGCCATGCTCATCAACAACATAGTAGTTAATCCATACATCATTAAAAACGCATTTTCCTGTGAGCAAATAACCCTTGAGGAATGTATAATAAAGCCATGTTCTGACTATGTCTTTGCCTTGAGGGCGCAAAGTGCATGGAAAGCTTTTCTTGAAGAACTTATCATTTCTCTTATATTTCAAAACATAAAGCGGGCTGTTTGCAGAATCAAACCAAGTATCTAAAACACGTGTCTCGCCTGTAAACTCTTTACTGCCGCAGCTGCATTTTTTAATTGGAGCAGGTTCTCTCCATGGCTGGTAATATTTTATTTCTTTTGGAGCAACTGCTTTACTGCATTTTTTGCAATACCACAATGGAATTTCAGTAGCGTAATATCTCCTGCGGGAGATAGGCCAGTCCATTGAGATTGTCTGAATCCAGTCAATAAGCATCTGCCGGCTTGATTCATCATGGAAATTAGATTGTTTAGCAAGCTTTAGCATTTCATTCTTGAATTCAACCTGTTTAAGGTAAAATTCTTTCATTGAGATGAATTCAACAGCATCGCCGCTTCTGTCGCAGACAGGGGTTCTGTGCGTAACAGGAGTTTGCTTTTCAAGCAGATTTTTACTTTCAAGCTCTTCAATGATTTTTTCCCTTGCATCTTTAACTTTTAATCCTTCAAGGAAGCCTGCATTTTTATTCATAGTGCCGTCTTGGTTGATGGAAATTACTGGTTTTAGCTTCATTTCCCTAAAGAAGCGAATGTCAACAGTATCACCTGCACTGCACATCATAACTAAGCCAGTTCCTTTTTCAATGGATGCTGACGGATGAGCAAAAATTTTAACTTTCTTACTGTATATTGGTGTGATAATAGTTTTATTGTTAAGGTCCTTGTATCGCTTGTCATCAGGGTGGAATATAACAGCCCCACAGCTTGCGATTAATTCTGGGCGCGTAGTGCCTATTGTGATTTCTTTCCCTGTTTCTTTTACTTTGAACTTTACATAGTTGAACTTGGTTGGTAAATCAACATATTCTATCTCAGCATCCGCTATTGTTGTTCTGCAACCAGGGCAATAGTTGTTTATACGCTCTTCTTCGTAGATAAGCTCTTTATTCCAGAGTTCAATAAACGTTTCCTGAGTCAAAGCTCTGTAATCAGGGCTGTCTGTTTCGTAAACTTCACCAATTTCAGTTCCTAATTTCCAGGAATTAAATCCAATTCCAAGGCGCAGAAAAGAGGTAGTGGAAGCCATCCCTGCTTCATCAAGCACTTGCTTGCACTTTTTTAAAAATTCAATGCGAGGCATCTTATTAAACTTAATTCCAAACTTTTTCTCAGCAGCTACTTCGATAGGCAGGCCGTTTTTATCAAGCCCGAGAGGAAATAAAACATTAAAGCCTTTCATTCTTTTAAATCTGGCAAACATGTCCATTAATGTGTAAGTGGTTGCATGCCCTATATGGATTGGAGTGTTAAGGTAAGGCGGAGGAGTATCTATAGAATAGACTGGTTTCTTGCTCTTTTCATCAAACTTGTAGAACGCTTTTTCCTTCCATTCAGAATAAATAGCCTCTTCAACTTCTTTTTTCCATCGCTTTTCTTTGAGTTTTGACTCCATTATGTGAGTAATCTTGCTTCTTTATTTAAATATTTACTCACTTAAACCACGCAAAGTAATACCTAAACCAGTATACAAAAACGTAACATTTATATACTAGTCTTACTATTAAGTCTAATACGTGATTGTGGCTCCCTGAGAACCCTGTTTCTCTTCCCCTAAACCCCAACTCACGCGAGGGAGCCTTTATTTTCTTTAATTTTTCTATATTATATACTGTTTTCAACGGTAACAATTAATAACCACAAAGAATTCTTTACAGCCATGGGCCTGTGGTCTAGTGGCTAAGACGCTTCCTTCACAGGGAAGATATCAGGAGTTCGAATCTCCTCGGGCCCATTATTTTATTCTCTTGAACAGTTTGCTTAACTGCTTTGCAGAAGAAGTGTTTACTATGTCTTTTTGAGTGAGCCATGCTCGCCTTGCTATTGCAACTCCGAGGTTTATGTAATCTAATCCTGAAGTGCTGTGCGCGTCTGTGTCTATAACAAATTTGCAGCCATGTTTTTTTGCTTCAAATGCATTTATGTCATTCAAGTCAGTTCTTTCTGGATGCGAATTGATTTCAAGATAGACTTTGTTTTTAGCAGCTTTTTCAAAAACCTTTTTCAAATCAACTTCGTAAGGCTCGCGCTTTCCTATGCGCCTGCCAGTTGGGTGTGCTAATATGTCTATGTAAGGGTTTTCCAATGCTGTTAAAATGCGCGATGTCATTTCTTCCTTTGAAGATTTAAAGCGGGAATGAACTGCACCAACAACAATATCAAACTTTTTTAGCAAGCTATCGCTGTAGTCAAGCTCGCCATTTGGGAGAATTTCAATTTCAGAGCCTGCTAGTACCTTTATTCCTTTAGTTTTTTTGTCTATAACTTTGATTTTTTTGATATGTTCCAGCATCTTTTGCTCGCTTAAGCCGTGAGCAACCCGTAAGCTTTTGGAATGGTCTGTTATTGCAATGTATTCATAGCCAAGCTTTTTTGCAGCTGCAACCATTTCCTCAATAGAATCAGAACCATCGCTGAATTTTGTATGAGCATGAAAATCTCCTTTTATATTGTTGCAGCTTACTATATTTGGAAGCTTACGCTTTAGAGATGCTTCTATTTCTCCTCGGTTTTCCCTGAGTTCAGGCTCTACATAATCCATGCCAAGTTTTTTGTAAACTTCTTTTTCAGTTTTGCCTGCAATCTTTTTTTTGCCTTTGTAAACCCCATACTCATTTATTTTGAGTTTTTTTCTGATAGCTAACTCCCTTACTGCAATGTTGTGTTCTTTGCTTCCTGTGAAATATTGAAGTGCAGCTCCATAACTTGAAGATTCAACAACTCTCAAATCAATTTGCAAATCGTTTTTTAAGAGGACGCTTGCCTTTGTACTGCCTTTAGCAAGAACTCGCTTAACACCAGGAAGTTTTGTGAAGAAACTCATTACTTTATCTGGTTTTGCAGAAGACGCTAAGATATCAATATCTCCAATTGTTTCTTTTCTTCTTCTTATTGAACCGCAAATACTAGAAGCTTCGACGTCTTTAAACTTCTTAATCTTATTTTCAATCTCTAAAGCAATAGGTAGTGCATGACCAAGAAACATTCTTTCCTGGCCTCGTTTAAACATTTCAATTCCTTTTAGAATTTCTTCTTCGGTTTTTTTCCCAAGAGTTGCAAGCTTTGCTATTTTGTGTTTGCGAGCAGCAGCTTCAAGCTGTTTTACATTAGAAATCTTCAGCTTTTCGTGAAGAAGCTTAATTCTTTTTGGGCCTAAGCTTGAAATTTCCATAAGTTCAGAAATGTGCTTTGGAAACTTTTTCTTAAGTTCTTCGTAATAACGAAGTTTTCCTGTTGTGAGAAACTCTTCTATTTTTTCAGAAATAGCATTACCAACACCAGAGAACTTATCTTTCAATCCGGCTTTTCCTTTACTTTGATAGATTTCATTGACGTCATGAGAGCTTTCCTCAACAGAACGCGCAGCTTTTCTGTAAGCATTTGGCTTGAACTGGATGTTTTGCATCTCAAGCATGTCTGCTATGCCATACAAAATATCAGCTACCTCTGAATTTTTCATTGCTATTGCTTAGTTTTACGCCTATTTAAACTTTAGTGGTATGTAGTCTTAATTTTGTTCTTGCTACCTTTAATTTTATTTATCACCTCTAAATAATTAAGGGGGAGAAATAAAATAGAGTAAAAAGAAAATGACAGTCAATGTGCAACAAATAAAAAATTCAGAATCAAAAATTAAAATAAAAAAAGAAAAAATAACAGTTTAGGCAGCAATATTCTTATGCTGATGGTTCTGTTGGTTCTGCTGGTGGAGCTTCTCCTTCTCCGCTTGGTTCAGCTTCTCCTTCTCCGTCATATTTCATATTGCCCACCTCCTTCCTGTCGTAGGTAATTTTCATTGTATATTAAGACTTTTTAGCAGTATATAAAAAGGTTTCTGTATTTTATCCTTTTTTCCGCAAAGATTTTTATAATTTGCAGTGGTAATATGCTTTATCAGTTTTAATTTGGCATTATGAAAGTAAAAATTACTTTAGCAGCTGTAATTATTGTTGGAATCTTCAGCTTTCTGTTAGATTCAATAGCTGCATCCTTTGCTTCTGCTGTGCAGAATCCTTTGCTTACTTACATTATGGGCTGGTTCACTAACCTTAGTTCCATGGTGATAGTGCTTGTTATTATGACTTCCTTGTTTTTATGGGAAGAAAGAAAAAAGAAATGGATTAAAATTGTCTTGCTGAGCTTTATTGCTTCAGCTGCCGTTAGTTTTATTTTAAAGATTGCTATAGCCAGACCTCGCCCTGAATATGCGAGTTTTGTGCTTACGCAGTACGCTTTTCCAAGCATGCATGCTGCTTTGGCATTCTCATTAATACCTGTTCTTGACAAAGAATTCCCTAAATTGAAATGGTTTTGGATAACTTTTGCTTTTTTAGTAGCAATAAGCAGATTATATTTTGGAGTTCACTATTTGAGCGATGTAGTATGGGGTGCGATTTTCGGATATTCAATTGGAACCTTGATGGTTATGCTTCAGGATAAAAAAGTGCTGGAAAAATGGACAAAGAAACTTCATTAGAAATAAGAAGGCAAATATTTCATGCTGCTGTCGGACTTGTTTCAGTTATTTTGATAGCAAATGAGCTTGTTGACTGGAAATTCTTTTTGTTATTGCTTCTTGCAGGAGTTTTACTTTCTATTTTCAGTGTTAAAAGAAAACTGCCTTTAATATCCTGGTTCTTAGAAAATTTTGAACGCAAAAACGCTTTTCCAGGACAAGGAGCTTTGTTTTTAGTTGCCGGAATACTAGCTGCTTTTCTTTTGTTTGAGAAAGATATTGCACTTGCTTCAATTATGATAGTTACTCTTGGAGATTCTGTTAGCCATGCTTTTGGAAGGCTTTTTGGAAAGATTAAGCATCCGCTTAACAAATATAAACTGGTTGAAGGCAGTTTGCTTGGCTTTATAGCAGCAGCAATAGGAGCTTCTTTATTTGTTGTGTGGCCTCAAGCAGTGTTAGCTTCTGCGATTGCAATGTTAGTTGAAAGTTTTGAGCTCAAGCACAGAAGAGTGGATGATAATCTGTTGATTCCTTTAGTTGCAGGAGCAGTTATTTTTGTTATGAGGATGTAAATGTTTATTCTAACCAAACTTTACCAAATTTCCGTTCTTCCTCGATAGCCTGAAACATAACAAGTAGACAGGCCAAAGTATTGAAGCATTAATGAGTATCGGTGCAAAAGTAAATAAAAATTTAAGAGACTTAGGAAATCAAAATGGTTGGAAAATAATGAGCTGTAACTTCAGCATTGTAAACATTGCTGAAAAAGAATTATTCAAAACACTAAACCAGCAATTTCCAAATTATACAATTCTGCATAAAGTTAGAGTCCTGAAAAATAATGAAAAGTTTGAGGCAGACTTTATAGTTTTCAATAATGAAGAAACTCTGTGGTTTGAGATTACAAGTGTTAACAATACATCTAGTTTCAATGGCAATTTAGATATGCGAGTATTGCGAATTAAAGAACTGTTAAAACCCACTAAAGTTATAATGATTAGAAAAATCCACAAAAGTAACAGTACTTTAATTAGGTACTCCAAATTGATGCGCTTAGGAATATTTACATGTTCAATAGATGAAATAGTAGATATTCGAAAAATTGTGGAAAAACAAGAAAATTTATTGAATTATTCAAAATTATTATTATATCAACCAATAAAATCTGGAAAAGATTTACATACATTCAGATTATATTGTTTAAGTATGGCTAAGAAACAATTAGCCGCAATATTAAACATAGATCGCACAAGTTTGTCTAGACTGGAATGCAAACTACGACTGCCGAAAAATATTATTTTAAGACTGTCCAAATTGCAAACGCTATTGAAGTATGTGGATAATATTCGATATCTACATCGATGGTCTAACTCCAGAAGAAAAAATATTGTTAGTCCTGATGAAAGGATTATAAACCAAGTAAGTTTTAAACATGGTATGGAAAAAAATCTGCATAATTATCTACAAAACAAATTCGAAATTTATCACAATGTGGTTTTATCGAATCCAAACGTAACTATAACATCAGAAGCTGATCTATACATACCCTTCCATGATATTGTAATTGCATGTAAAAACTCTATAAACAAATCTCCTGGGACTTTCGATAAAATACTATAGAGTTTACAGAAATTTAAGCGAATATCAAAAAATGTAATTTTTTACGTACCTGAAGTAAATTCTAGAATAGAGAACATTTTTAATAGACGTGGTATTTATATAGCAAACAATAAAAAACAGCTAGATTTAATGATTCAAAATATGATTGAAAATGAATGATAAGGAAATTAAAGCTTGGTTTAAGAAAGAAACTCGAAAAAATCCTGAAAAATACTATCCATTTGAAGTATTGAAAGAGATGGGTTTTGAGAGGAAATGTTGTACTAACTGTAAAACTTTTTTTTGGAATACAACTGACTCTCTCGTTTGTGGAAATCCAGAGTGTTCTGGAGGTTTTAGATTTTTCAACAATACTCCTGCTAAAGAAAAATTAGATTATATTGAAGTATGGAAAAAATTTGCTTCTCAGTTTAAAAAAATGGGGTATACTCCAATTAAAAGATATCCTGTTGTAGCCAGATGGAATGACACTAGCGATTTTGTCCAGGCAGGCATTTATGATTTTCAACCGTACGTTGTTTCAGGAGAGGTTGAACCCCCAGCAAATCCGCTTGTAGAACCTCAATTCTGTTTAAGATTTAACGACATTGATAACGTTGGAATAACAGGTGCGCACTACACAGGGTTTGTAATGATTGGCCAACACGCATTTGACTCACAAGAAAATTGGAATCAAGCCAAATACTTTAGAGATATACATGCTTGGCTTAGTAAAGGACTTGGATTGCCAAATGAAGAAATAACTTATCATGAAGATGCGTGGGCAGGAGGTGGAAATTACGGCCCCTGTACCGAATACTTTAGTCGTGGATTAGAATTAGGAAACCAAGTTTACATGCTTTATGAAGTTGATGGTAACAAGCATAAGGAACTCAAATTGAAAGTTTTGGACATGGGAATGGGGCAAGAAAGAAATGCATGGTTCACAGGAGCAGCTCCAACGAGCTATGAAACTACGTTTCCCACTGTTGTAAAGAAACTTCACAGCATTACTGGTGTAAAGATAGACAAGCATTTATTGCAGAAGTTTTTACCTTACAGTTCTTACCTTAATGTTGATGAAGTCGAAAATATAGATAAAACTTGGGAGCTAGTTTCTAAAAAAATTAAGGAGAACTCTAAAGAGTTGAAAAATCAAATACTGCCGTTAGCAGCTGTTTACTCTGTTGCAGAGCATACGAGAAGCTTATTGTTTGCGTTGTCTGATGGCGCTTTGCCTTCAAATATGGGTGGCGGATATAATTTGCGTATTATTTTAAGGCGTGCGTTGGAATTTATTGACTCTTATGGATGGAAAATTGACTTGGCTAAATTATGCGAGCTGCATGCTTCTTATTTGAAACCGCAATTTCCTGAATTAACTGAAAATCTTAAAGAAGTCTCTGAAATTCTAGAAGTTGAGAAGCGAAAACACAATGAAAGCAAAAACAGAGCAAAACAAATCGTTTCACGATTATTACAAAAAAATGAGAAAATAAACGATGAAAAGCTTATAGAGCTGTACGACAGCCAAGGTATTAATCCAAACCAGATAGCTGAAGAAGCAAGTAAAGAAAAAAAGAAAATAAAAGTTCCTGACAACTTCTACGCTTTAGTTGCTGAAAAGCACGAGCAAAAAGAACAGAAAGCAGCATCAAAAAGAGAAGAAAAAATTGATTTGGAAGATGTTCCTGCTACAGAAGCTCTTTACTATGATGACTATAAGAAAATAAAGTTTGATTCTAAAGTTGTTAAGATTATTGGTAACAATGTTGTTTTGGATGAAACTTATTTCTTTCCAACTTCAGGCGGACAGATTAATGACACTGGTGAGATGAATAGGCAAAAAGTGTCTGATGTATTTAGACAAGGAAAACACATAGTTCATGTTCTCAAAGATAAGCCAAAATTCAAAGCTGGAGATAAAGTTTCCGGAGAAATAGATTTTGAAAGAAGAAAACAGCTTTCCCAGCACCACACTGTTACTCACATATTTAATCAGCTTATGAGACAGCACTTAGGAAGGCATGCATGGCAGGCAGGCACTGCGAAATTTGTTGAGAAAGCAAGGTTAGACATGACGCATTATGCTGCTCTAAGTTCTGAACAACTGAAAAAGCTTGAGGATGACGCTAACAAGATAATTAAGAAAGATCTTAAAGTAACCAGCAGTTTTATTCCTCGCACTGAAGCAGAACAAAAGTATGGCTTTGAAATTTATCAAGGTCCTGTAGTTCCAGGGAAAGAGTTAAGGATAGTTGACATCAAAGGCTTTGACGTTGAAGCTTGCGGAGGAACTCACGTTAATCACACTGGAGAGATTGAAGCTGTCAAAATAATCAAAAGCAGCAAAGTGCAGGATGGTGTTGTTCGCATAGAGTATTCTGCTGGAAATGCTTTTGATGAGATAAGCAGCAGTGGTGGGAAGCTAGTGGATGAGCTAGCAGCTTTACTCAGCTGCAAACCAGCACAAATACCTGGAAGAGCAGAAGAATTGTTTGACAAATGGAAGAAAAAAGTAAAGAAAGGCAAGGAAGTGGAAGAGAAGCTTACTTCTGCTACTAGCTATAGCGGCGATGTGATTAAGCGAACTTCTGAGATATTCCGGACACAACCAGAGCATCTGGTTAAGACTGCTAAGCGGTTTATTGATGAGCTGAACAAATAGGTTTATTAATCCAATAAAACCTTTTACTTTGTTATGGCTATAATAAAAACCAAAAAGTTTAATCTAAGACCTTATCGGAAAGGAGATGAATCTTCTTTACAAAAAAACATAAACGATAGGAGCATTTATGAGTTTACTCTTAGGATTCCTTATCCTTATACTATGGCTGATGCTAAAAAATGGGTTGCAGCTAAAAATACTAAATCTAAGATTAATTTTGCTATAATTATAAAAGATAAAGTTGTGGGTGGAGTAGGATTTTATGAAATTAAAAATTACGAAGCTCTAATTGGATACTGGTTAGCGAGGAAATACTGGAATAAAGGAATAATGACCGAAGCAGTAAATAAACTAACTAAGTACGGCTTTTCAAAACTAAAACTAAGAAAGATAACTGCTTCTGTCTTTTTGAAAAATACTGCATCTGCCAGAGTCTTGCAAAAAACTGGTTATAAACGTCAAATTTTACCTACAATAACAAAAAAAGGTTGGAAATTAATACTTTCAGTTAAGTATGTTGCAATATCGAACCGAAACAAATAAATATAGCCAGATTAGCGGTTTTTGTAGTAGAGTGATTATATATGGCTAAGAAGAAAAAAGGAGGCAAAAGGAAGAAATCAACTGCTAAAAGAGCGGTTTCTAAGAAAGCAAAGGCTAAGAAAAGCGTAAAAAAAGCTGTTAAAAAGTCTTCTTCTGCTAAAAAAGTCAGTGGTAAGTTCAATCTCATAGTTTCATTTGATCCTAATCATGCAGGTACTGCAGAGAATGAGCTAACTGAAGCGTTAAAAAAGATAGGGGAAAAGCCAAAATTAGCAGCTACAGGAGTTGAAGGACTCTTTAAGGTAGCTGTGAGCGATGCCAGAAAAGTTGTAGGAAGGCTTCGCGACTTATGCCATGCAGACCCTAACTTGTTTGTAGCAACACATCATTACACTCCAATAGATGTCTGGTGCAAATCAGAACTTTCTCAAATGCAAAAGAACATAAAAAAGCTTGAGTCTGGCATTGGTGAATCAGAGAAATGGAAGATGAATCTTAACAAGCGCCATTGGAACAAGATGGATGGCATCAAGCTTATAATAAAACTTACTGACTCAATTGACCGCGAGAACGTTGATTTAAGCAACCCGAAAAAGATAGTCCAAGTTGAAATCATAGGAAAAGAAGCAGGCATATCCCTGCTAGAGCTTGAAGACTTATTCGACGTTGCTGAAATAAAAGACGAAGCTTAGTAAGCAGTAAGTTTTCTCTGAGTTTTGATGTTTCTTAGTAATTTACTGCTGCTAATAACATTGCCAATGTTATGGCTGAATTTATTTTTTATAAAGGTGGTCGCGTAGTCAATCATTAATTCTTTGGAAGCGAAATTGATTGGTTTTGACTGCATTGCTTTTCTTGCTGCCTGCCTGCAAACCCACACGCCAAGAGGCACTGTATATTCGTCAGTTATAACTCTTATTGCTAATATAGCTGCTTGTTTCTTGAGTTGTTTTAGCTTTTCTAAAATTCCAATTCTTGCTGCAAAATAACCGCCTGCTGTTTCATTAACGTATGCTTTGCGGCCTTCATAAGATTCATAGTCAGTTGTGTAGATGCTGAGTCCAGCCATTGTTTCAAACAATTCATAACTCCACACGTCTGGAAAAAGCATTACAGCATAATAATTCCCAAGATACCCGCCGAAGTAGAGCTTGTAGTCGTTACTGCTATTGTAATCTTTTATTGTTGTTATTAGTTGTTTTCCTATTATGTCATCAGAAGCAGTTATCCCCCATTTTGTTGGAACAAGTTTTCTTCCAGTTTTTAATCCAATTGCTCCAACTGTGAGAATTTTTGTGAGAAAGTTCTCATCAAATCCTGATTTGTACAGGTAATTTATTGCTTCAGCAGCTTTTAAGTCAGTGTCTGAAAAAACTTTTTCTACTTTTTGCGGAATTTTAGGATTAGCGGTTATTCTTGCTTTCTTTACTTCAGCAGAAGGTCCTGTCGGAGCTGTAATTGAATCAGTAGCCATACGCAAGACTGGTTTTTTCTTGAGAAACATTTCCAACTCAACTGGACTAGAGGCCATACCTACTTCCTGGCTTATCTGAAGGATTTTATCTGTGCTTTTAATGTGAGATTTTGAATGCGAGTTAATGAGTGCAGAGCGGTACTCAACTATCTGCGGTATTTGAAATTGCTGAGCAGCCCAAAAATTTGGAGCATCGTAAAGCCATGCATCTTCTGTTAGTTCAGGAGGGCTTAAAACTCCAACATTTACAAAAGGATATCCAAATCTTCCAATAAAAGGTGCAGGACTATTGCCGAAAAACTGCTCTTTCAGTTTAGGTTTTATCTTGAATTTAGCGATTGATTTAGCGCAAATAGGGCAGTTGAAGTCATTGCATGTTTTAAAAGGATGATGGTCTGTTCTTACAAATGGCTTCTTTCTCAGCATCATATAAGCAAGATTATTGATAAAACTAAAAATTTTGTGCAAATCTTTAAAAATAGAAAAATTCAGTATGTATTTAAAAAGAGGAAAGAATGGCAGTTGATATTATCTTTGCAACAGTTGGCATAATCATACTTTTGGGTTTTCTTAGCGATATCATATTTTCCAGGACAAAAATACCTGATGTTTTATGGCTTATCCTTATCGGTATCTTAATTGGTCCTTTGTTTAACTTTGTAAAACCAAACGCTTTAGGCGAAGCTGCTTCAATCTTTACCTCATTTGCTTTGCTTTTCATACTGTTTGAAGGCGGCTTGCATATAAGAATAAAAGATTTAATGAAAAGCATGTATGGAGCAACAACAATTGCTATTGTTAATTTCATCCTTACAGTTTTAGTCATAACCGGCATAGCAACGTATTTTGGCTGGGACATGACTAATTCATTGCTTCTCGGAACAATTCTTGGAGGAACTTCTTCAGCAGTTGTAGTTCCAATAGTAAGAAAACTTCAAATTGGAAAAGAGAACTCTCTTGTTCTCATATTAGAATCAGCGTTTACAGACGTCTTATGCATCGTAGCTGCACTCACCATTGTCCAGATAGTCAAACTTGACAGCATCAGCCTTGGAGGAGTATTGAACTCGCTGTTTGGAAGCTTTGCAATTGCAATCTTTGTTGGTTTAATAGCTGGTTTTGTGTGGATACTGCTTCTGGAAAGGTTTGAAGCATTAAGCAGATCATACATATCAACAATAGGAATGCTTCTTATCGTGTTTGGAATAACTGAGTTTGCCCAATCCAGCGGAGCAATAGCAGCACTTGTTTTCGGAATACTTATGGGAAATTCAAGAAAAATATTATCTTTGGCTGAGCATGAAGATGAAGATACCTTATCTTCATCTGCCAGAGCTTTTTTCTCTCAAATATCTTTTTTCGTGAAAACATTTTTCTTTGTTTACATAGGCATACTCACAAGCTTAACAGAATTCCGGCCAATTCTTCTTGGATTGCTGATTGCAGTCGCAATATTCCTTATCAGACCAATATCAGTAAAGATAGCATTTAAGCCTCAAGAAAACCAAAACCCCCAGGACAAACCAATAATGGAAGCAATGATTCCAAAAGGACTTGCAGCAGCAGTTTTAGCACAAGTGCCAATGCAGGAAGGCATAGCAGGCTCTGCCAAGCTTTTAACTCCTGTATTTGCTACAATATTTTTTACAATTGTTATAACAACAATAACAGTTTTCCTTATCAAGCATAACAAATATCAAGGAACAAGCGAATTAATGATTAGATTATTCAATAAAGCATTCAGCAAGACTTTAGCTAAAAAGCAAAGTGACAAAGAAATTATTAAGAATTTTGAGAAAAAAGCTGCTAAAGTAGCTGTAAAGAAACCTATTCCAAAAAAAGGAAAACAGCTAAAGAAACAGCCTTTAAAGAAA
>CEQE01013944.1_pt1 | contig 17455 bp, 17 predicted proteins | sample 356201 | NCBI WGS metagenome assembly CEQE01 (sample SAMEA2619970, study PRJEB7988) | marine metagenome | biome: marine biome (ENVO:00000447); feature: mesopelagic zone (ENVO:00000213) & marine oxygen minimum zone (ENVO:01000065); material: "saline water (ENVO:00002010), including plankton...
TTACCGATTGCAAAAACTTATATCCTTGAAGACCTTTAATTTTTTTTGAAATAAACTCAACCTCTTTTGCTCTAGATTCAAAATCTATTTGGTAAATATCACCTTTTTCACCATTATTAAAAGTTTTGCCATGTTCCATTATTTTTTCAAGGCGTTCACCAGAATTATGTTTAATCAAATTTCGAGCACCTTCAATTATTGTGTCAGAAGAGCGAAAATTTTTGAGAAGACTTACTTCTTTAACGTTTTTATATCGTTTAGAAAAAGTAAGAATATTGCTTACATTAGCTCCTTGAAATTCAAATATTGATTGATCATCATCGCCAACAACACACAAATTGCCATCATTGCTCGCAATGAGGTTTATCAGTTTTTCTTGGATCGGGTTAATATCTTGGTACTCATCAACGACAACATATTTTATGTTTTGCCTAATTCGTTCAAGCTCAATTGGTTCATTTTCTAAAATGCTAACCAATTTTTCTATAATAGATGAAAAATTGATGAACTTATGTTGCTTCATTATTTCAGTATATTTTAGATAGCAATTGTAAAATTCGAGCGAATTATTTTGGATATTTGTTTCCGATATCTGATTCTGTTTGATAATGTCAACAGTTTTTGCAAACCTTAAAAGGGGATCGAAAGGACGTCCTTTTTTTTGAGACAATTCCCTTAAACCAATATCATACATGTGTCTCGAAATAAAAAGGTATTGCTTGTTTTCATCGATAATGTCATAACTTCGAAATTCTGGTTTTATTTCTTTTAGATATTGAAAACAAAAAGAGTGAATAGTGCCGATATACATATCGCCTAATTCAGGGTTATCTGGTAGTTTTTTTTCCAATTGATCTCGAACCCTTAACTTCATTTCATTTGCGGCTTTTTCAGTAAAAGTAAATGCCAATATTTGGCTTCTAGGAATTCCTAAAAGAATTATCTTTGCAATTCTTGCAGATATTGTTTGAGTTTTTCCTGACCCAGCACACGCAATAATTTGCAAATTACCGTTTATATGGTTGATTGCTTCTGATTGCTTATCGGTATACTCCATGCTAATTCCTTTGTTTTGATGCGTGGTTTATGAAATGGTGCCCAAATATTTCTGCAATTCTTACAGGGACTGCGTTTCCTATGTGTTTTGAAATAGTAACCGCAGAACCAAAGAACTTGTAATTTTTCGGAAATGTTTGGAACAAAGCTCCTTCTCTTAAAGAAATTGCTCTGTCTTCTTCTGGATGACCAAACCTACCATTGGAAAAGCTATTGAATCGTGTAGTTATTGTAGGAGAAGGTTTTTTCCAAAACATTCGGTTGTAGACATCTTTATAAGCTCCTTTATGTTTCAAAAAACATTTAACCGGTTTCTTTTGCATCCAGATATTTCTTCCTCCTCCATCTTTTGGTGTGCGACTTATTCTCCATAAGTTTTCAGGGTTTAAATTTGCGGCTTTATGCAAAGGGTCTGATAAATCAAATTCGCCCGCCTTTAGAGGTGTGAGATTGCTTTTTTTCAATACATCATAAATAGTGACGAGAGTTTTTTTGCCTCTGCAATGAGTTTCTTCTGGAAAGCCTATCTCTCCGTTCTTTGAAGCTAAAAGGATTCTTCTATTTCTATTTTGAGGGATTCCATAGTTTTTGGCATTAACGTTTTTATCAATAACATTATATTTCATTCGTTTTAGTCTTTTTTTAAAAACATTCAGTATTCCACCATATTTCTCTGCTGTAATTCCCGGAACATTCTCAACAAAAAGATAATCGGGTTCAAAAAAGCAAATAAATTCAGCAAACCGCAGAAGATAATTTTTCTCATTTTTTCTTTTTTCTTTGACGGTGTTAATGTTCGTAAAAGGCTGACAAGGCGCACATCCTATAAATAATAATTTATCCCTCTTATTTTTCTTTATTTTTTTAGCAAGAATTTCAAACTCCAAGAGATTTATATCTTTTTCTACAAACTCAACATTTTTTCCATTCTCTCTGATGTTATTTTTTTCAAAAGATAATTTTGCATTGGGATCATTGTCAATTCCGCAGATAACGTCTATACCAGCTTTTAGAAGGCCTCTTGTAACTCCTCCTGCTCCACAGAAAAAATCAATTCCAGTAATATTTATTTTTTTATTTCTTCTTTTACTTTTCGAATGCATTTTTCTATATTCTCCTTTATTTCATGTTCCCAAAATCTAATTACTTTCCATTCTCGCCTTTTAAGTTCTTGATTAACTTCTCTGTCTCGCTGAATAGTTCTTTCAATTTTTTTTCTCCAAAATTGTTTATTTTTTTTGTGCTCAAACTCTTTCTTTTTCCATTTATACCCGTGCCAGAAATGAGAATCACAAAAAATAGCTATTTTTTGCTTTATCAAAACAAAGTCAGGTTTTCCGGGTAATTTAGAATATTGCTTTCTATATCGAAAATTTGCGTTCCATAAAGCTTTGGCAAGTTTTTGCTCAATTTTTGAGTCGGAGGCTCTCACTGCACTCATGTTATTGTGGATATGTTCTTGGCTTCTCATGGAAAAGGAATCACAAGCCTGGTAATTTTAAGATGTTTCTCTATACTTACGTATATATACCAATTAAAGAAAGCTAAATAATTGGTTAATTATACAGTCTTCTTGTTGATTAATATACAATTTAAATGAATTGTAAATATAAACAAAGCTAAAGCAATATACTGGTACATTGAACTAAATTATAGGAATTTAAAGGATGGATCGGCTTCCTTGGGGCACACTGCGACTAAGCGGTGCATAAGCCGCTGTAAAAAAACAAAAGCTAAACAGCGGCTAAAAAATAAACTTGATTAAAACAAATCCGAGAATGAGAAGAATGGTAAAGGCAATGGTGAGCAGGTTAAAATATTTATCTATAAAAGCTTTTATTGGGCTTCCAAATTTATAAATCAATGCGGCAACGATAAAAAACCGGGCGCTTCTGCTGACAAATGATGCGAGGAGAAATACCAGGAAATCAATTTTAAAGGCCCCGGCCGCAATGGTAAAGACCTTGTAAGGGATCGGAGTAAAGCCCGCTATTCCCACAGCCCAGGCATTGTACTGGTTATACAATTTCCCTATATGTTCATATTTATCCATAACACCATAAAATTCTAAAATAGGTTTTCCGATGGTATTCATAAGCTCCATTCCTATAAGATATCCAAAAGCCCCTCCCAGAACAGAGCCGACAGAGCAGATTAAAGCGTACCTGAAAGATTTGAGAGGAATGGATATAGCTAAAGCAATCAGCAGTATATCAGGTGGAATTGGGAAAAAAGATGATTCACAAAAGGCAAGGATAAAAAGAGCCCATGCGCCGTAAGGGGTTTCCGCCCAGTGCAATACCCAGTCGTATGTTTTTCTAATTAAGGTCAATGGGGAATCTTGTGGTATCTACGCGTTCTTTTTGGGGTGATATTTTTTTGCTATACTGCTTTACTTCTTCAGACATGGAAAAGCCGCAATCCTTTTTGTTCAAATAACAATCTCGTTCAAAATTATTTCCATAAATCAATGTTTTATCTTCCTGTACTGCTATTTTTAGCTTTTCCTTAGCCTTAACTGGTTTGAAGGAAGAAATTAATATAGAGTCCGCGACAGATGCTGATTTCTTTTTGCTTACTTCGGAAGGTTTAAAATTTACCATACTCTGGACTAAATTTCTAATGATTTTAACTTCCGAAGCCTGAACTACCGGCTGGCTTTTGATTTCCTTTTTTTTAATGATTTGTTCAGGGTGGAGCAATAAAAGTTTTTTTTCCATTTGAGCTATGCTTGGTTTGAAGGAGAAATTTAAAATAGAGTCCGCGAGAGGTGTTGATGTCTTTTTGCTTACTTCGGGAGGTTCTAACTTTACCTTACCCTCGGTTACTTTTCTAATGATTTTAACTTCCGAAGCTTGAACTACCGGCAGACTTTTGATTTTTTTTTTAGTGATTTGTTCAGGGTAGAGTGATAAAAGTTTATTCTCCGTTTTAGTGATGCCTAACCCTTTTTTATCCCATTTTCTAAAAACTTTAGTTTTATTATTATAAACATCCATGTCATTCGTTTTAATGTCTATCACTGTTTCACCTCTTGAAACGGTGATATTGATCATAAACGAAAACAGGAAGACAATAATAAATAGAAGATATTTATTCATTAAAGATCCAACGGTATTTGAAGAAAAAAACTTTATAAAATTAGCAAAAATCATGGCTTTTAATTTTCCTCTGCGTTCTTTGTTTTACCTGATAGCTGACTCCTGACAGCTTTTAGCTTTACAGCTTTTTAACTATTAATTTCAGACCGACAATGTTTTCCACGACTACTTTTTCCCCTTTTTTTATTTTACCACCATCCGATGACGATATCTCAGCAACCCAGTGTTCACCGTGCATGAATACCTCTCCTACCGGATTCAGGTTGGTTTCCGCAGTACCTGTTTCTCCAACCATACCTTCCATACCGGAAACTACTTTTTGTTTATGCGACCGGATTGCCAGATACACCACAAGAGCTGCCAGTGCTCCCATTAATAAGACAGTAGGAATAATCACATTCAGGGATAGGCCCATATATGGCACATTCGTATCCATAAGCATTAAAGATCCCAAAAGCATAGAAATAACACCTCCCACACTTAAAAGGCCGTAACTGATGACTTTAATTTCAGCTATAAATAAAATAATACCGAATAGAATCAAAAGCAAGCCTGCGTAATTTATCGGAAGCGTTTGAAAGGCGTAAAAAGCGAGGATCAGGCTAATCGCTCCTACAACACCGGGTAAGATGAGGCCGGGGTTCGAGAGTTCAAAATAGAGACCGGCCATTCCCATGAGCATCAGGATGTAAGCGACATTCGGGTTCGACAGAGCATCGAGTATTCTCTGTCTGAGTTTCATATCTTCATATTTTAAACTTGCTCCCTTTAAGTCAAGTTTTACTGTCCCGGATTCAGTAGTCACTTCTTTTCCATCTATGGCCATAATTAAGGCGTCAATATCATTCGCAATGAGGTCAATGACCCCAAGGTTTTTAGCTTCTGTTTCTGAGATTGAAACAGATTTTCTCACAGCGAGTTCCGCCCATACGGCATTTCGTTTTCTTTTCTCTGCAATGGACTTAATATAAGCAACGGCGTCATTTTCTACTTTTGCCATCATATGTTCATCGCCTTTGCCTCCGCCCATTAAATTTACAGGGTGGGCAGCGCCGATATTCGTTCCCGGGGCCATTGCCGCGACATGGCCTGCGTAGGTAATAAAAGTCCCGGCTGAGGCAGCGCGTGAACCGCCGGGAGCAACATAAACAGCAACAGGAACTTTGGAATTCAAGATTTCCTTGATTATAATTCGCATGGAAGTATCGAGTCCACCGGGGGTATCCATTTGAATAATTACCAGTTTTTCATTATTATTAGTAGCTTGCTGGATTCCTTTAACCAGGTATTCGGCCGAAGCAGGGTTTATAACTCCGTTGATGGTTAGAACCAGGATGTTGTCTTGCGCGGATACGTGAACAGGAAAAAGATAAAATGATGAAAATATGAGGGGAAGAATTAGAACTTTTTTCATTAAAATCATAATGATTTCTCCGTTATTATAATGTAACATAAAATGAACAGCATTAAAATATAAGTATAAACGATTATTTATATATGGTGTCGCTGAAAGCAGATTGCTGACAGCCGAGAGCTAAAAAAATGTACGAAATAAGTATAAAGACATCATTCAGTTCTGCTCATCAGCTAATTGGATACAACGGTGTATGTGAAAACCTTCATGGCCATAATTGGACGGCAGAGGTATTTGTGAGAACGGATAAATTAGATGAAATTGGACTGGGAATCGATTATAAAATTCTAAAGGATCATTCAGAGAGCATACTGAGCAATCTCGATCATGAAAATATTAACAAAATTGTGCCATTTGACAAAATAAATCCTTCTTCGGAAAACATTGCCAGGTGGCTTTTTCATGAACTATCCGCTCTGATCAATAGAGATAATTTGAAAGTCTTTCGAGTCAATATAAAAGAAACCGAAAACTTCTCCGCTTCTTATTCTGAAGACTAACCAGTCCATTTCCCGCAGAGTATGCGGAGTTCTTAGAGCGGACAGGGGGCCGCAACCAAGAAAATATTTTGACAGGATTAACAAGATTGACTGGATAAAAAAATGATTAATTAAAAATTAACAATTATCAATTGTTAATTTTTAACTATCCTGTTCATCCTGTGATCCTGTCAAATGTTTTAAAATGATTCTAAGATGAACGTAGATTTTCTAATTAAATCCCGTCTTGAGACTTATCCTGAGTATATCGAAGGAGGTGTAGCTCCGGAGCCACGCTCAGCAGGGCAAAGGAGACGAGGTGTGTTTCTTGATGTCCTGATCCCTGACAACTGGTCACTGCCAACTGATAACTGAAACCATCAGCTTGAGATATACAAATAAAAAATGATTTGAACACAGCCATTAATAAAAATAAATTTTAATAGATTACCGCACGAAGCATTTCCGTCTTGTGATGAGGTAAATCACGTAAGGGGTAAGCAGGGATATGAAAATGGTTCTGATCATCCCGTATCCATGTATGATGAAACTGGAAATGGAACTGGTCAGGACGTCGGCAGCATAAAACAGCGCTAAATAGAATGACCATTTTCGAAGCGTTAAAAAACCGTACCCGATGGCAATATGCGCAATGGGTTGGTACATCAGCACAACCTGGGCTGCAATCCCGGTTGCCTGGATGCCAAAAAATTTTGGTTCGTATGCCCAGCCGGTTTTTATGATGTTGTACAATTCGGCAGGTCCGCCGATGAGGAACAAAACACCGAAGATAGTAATGTCTAAAGGCCTCTTTGGCATCTTTATTCGATTTTGTAGTTCGGCGCTTCTTTGGTGATGATGACGTCGTGGATGTGGCTTTCTCGAAGACCCGATGCAGTAATACGGATAAACTTCCCTTTTTTTCTCAGATCGGTGATGGTTTTACAACCGCAATAGCCCATTCCATTTTTCAATCCGCCCAGTAATTGATGCACCGAGAAAGAGAGAGTGCCTTTATAGGGAATCCTTCCCTCCACACCTTCAGGCACGAGCTTGGTCTCCGAGAAAAATTTATCCTGGAAATACCGGTCACTACTTCCTTCCAGCATAGCGCCAATAGAACCCATTCCCCGGTATTCCTTGTAGCTTCTTCCCTGATAAAGAACTCTTTCTCCGGGACTTTCTTCGGTTCCCGCAAAAAGCCCTCCGACCATCACAGTATTGGCGCCTGCCGCGATAGCTTTTGCAATATCTCCAGAATACCTTATTCCTCCGTCAGCAATAATGGGAACCTTGAATTTTTCCGCCTCTCTGGCGCAGTCTGCCAGCGCGGTTAATTGGGGGACTCCTACTCCGGCAACCACTCTTGTCGTGCAGATAGATCCCGGCCCGATACCTACTTTTACAGCATCGGCTCCAGCCTTAATCAAGTCCCTGGTTCCTTCCTTTGTGGCAACATTGCCACCGACAATTTCTATTTTAGGAAATTTCTTTTTTAAAATTTTAACTGTATTTAAAACGCTTTCAGAATGGCCGTGGGCGCTATCCACAACCAGCACATCTACTCCGTATTTAATCAAGGCCTCCGCCCTTTCAATATCTTTTGAAGAAACACCGATTGCGGCTCCGACCATCAACCTCCCAAATTTGTCTTTAGAGGCCAGGGGATATTTAATACTTTTTTCTATATCTTTTATGGTTATGAGCCCTTTTAGTAATCTGTTTTTACCTACCACTAAAAGTTTTTCTATTCTATTTTTATGAAGGATTTCTTTAGACTGCTCCAGGGTTGTTCCGACCGGCACAGTCACCAGGCCTGTTTTTGTCATTAAGTCAGATATTTTTTTACCGAGGTTTGTTTCAAATCGGAGATCTCTGTTCGTTAAGATTCCGACCAGTTTGTTGTTTTTGGTTATTGGAATTCCGGAAATTTTATATTTTTCCATCACGTCCAGGGCTTCGTTGATCTTCTGATCGGGTTGCATGGTGATCGGGTCGACAATCATCCCGCTGGCCGATCTTTTTACTTTATCAATCTCTTTCGCCTGAGATTTTATAGACATATTTTTATGTATGATTCCTATTCCTCCTTCCTGAGCAAGGGCAATGGCCAATGCCGCTTCAGTGACCGTATCCATAGGAGCTGAAACCAGGGGAGTGTTCAATTTTATTTTTCTGGTGAGTTTGGTTGATATGATTACATCTCTCGGTTGGACATCGGATCGGGCAGGTTTAAGCAATACATCGTCGTAAGTTAAATATTCCGGTAAATTTTTGTCTAACATTTATTAAATCCTCAAAAATTTCTTTTTAATATCTTTTAAACTAAAAACCAGAGAGATAGGGCGTCCGTGAGGACAGGTATATGGTAGTTCGGTTTTATCCAGAGACAAAAGCAAGTTTTGTATTTCTTCATGGTTGAGCTTTTGATTAGCGCGTATAGCTCCATGGCACGCGAGAATTTTAAAAGTCTCCGTGAAAATCTGTTCAAAATATTCTGTCTTCTCTGCCTTTGTGAGAATCTCAACAATTTCCAGAAATAATGCCGAATAATCTTTCCCTTCTAAAATAGACGGAACCGCTCTTATCAGAAATGTATTTTTTCCAAAACACTCGACTTCCATGCCTGTTTTATTGACCTCTTCCAAATGGTTTTCCAGCAAAAGAGACTCACCGTGCGAAAGCTCCACACTAATCGGAAAGAGCAACTTCTGTCTTTCAATTTTAGATTCTTTAAATTCTTTTTCTAATTTTTCAAACAATATTCTCTCATGAGCGGTATGTTGATCGACCAGAATCATATTGGAGGAGTTTTCCAGTACTATAAATGAATTTTCAATTTGTCCTACAGGCACGCAGTTTGAGTACCGGTGGTAGTTTTGTGTGGTGGGGGATGGCATATTAAAATCCATGTTTCTCTCTGTTTGCGGAATAGCCGATGGCTTTAAATTTTTGTCTTTGCAGGTGAAAAAATTAAAATACGTCGAATCTATAAACTTTTCTGTAGCTTCCTGCCGTCCGGATTTTAGAGCATCATCTGCAGTGTCTGGTGTGGAATGATTAATTTGAAAAGTATCTTTATAATGCTGTTCTTTATATTGCGAGAGAGTTTTAAAAACTGCGTGATAAATAAAATCATGCACCAATCGCTGATTTGCAAAACGAACCTCAGCTTTTGCAGGATGGACGTTTACGTCTACCACTGAGGGAGAAACATCTAAAAACAAAAATAAAGCCGGATGGCGGCCGTTGGGCAAAAGGGTGCGGTAGGCATCATAAATTGCGTGATTGACTGATTTATCCCTGACACAGCGATTATTAACATAAAAAAATTGATTTCGTCTTCCGGAGAGACTGAAAGAAGGTCTGGAAATGTAACCTGACAATTTTATTTTATTTGCTTCCCTGGAGATGGGAATTAAATCTTTAACAATATCTTTCCCAAAGAGGTCTCCAATACGGGTCTCCATATCACCTGATGCCGAAGTATTAACAGCCTCTTTATCATCCTTCATTAATCTGAACTGGATTTTTGGATACGCTAAAGAAATTGTATTGAATATCTGGCTGATATAGGACATTTCGGTAATGTCGCTTTTCAGAAATTTTTTCCGGGCAGGAGTATTGAAAAATATCTGGTTGACTTCCACGGACGTGCCCGTGGGAGCGGCTATTTGTTTCACATCCCGTGTTTTCCCTCCTTCAATAAAAATCTGTGTGCCGGTCTCGTCATCTTTGGTTTTAGAAATTATATTGAGCCGGGCTATAGACGCGATACTGGAAAGGGCTTCCCCGCGAAACCCAAGAGTTTCAATAGTACCGAGATCTTCTATTGAAGATATTTTGCTGGTTGCATGACGTTCTAAAGAGAGAAGAGCGTCATCGCGCATCATCCCTATTCCGTTATCTAAAATTTTGATTACGCTCTTACCGCTATTTTTAATGGAAACCGTTATTTGGGTGGATAAAGCGTCAATAGAATTTTCCAGCAGTTCTTTTACTATGGAAGCCGGTCTTTCAATAACCTCTCCAGCCGCTATTTTATTAGTGATGTTCTCAGGTAAAATTAGAATTGCGTTTGTTTTAATCATAAAATGTATGTAATGCTTTTCTGAGAGAAAAACGCGGGATAAAATGTGGGGTGAGCGACGGGATTTGAACCCGCGGCAACTGGAGCCACAATCCAGCACTCTACCAACTGAGCTACGCCCACCATATTTTTACCCTGTTAGAATGCCCCTTGCGGAAGTCCGGGGACCGTGTACAAGAAATATTTTCAACTTCTTTGCACAAGAGAATATCCCCTGTGAGAAATTCTAACGGGATTTATCCAACTATATTACATTAAAAAATTAAAATCAAATTAATTGCGAATACTATTTGACTCTTATAATATTTAATGTTAAAAAACTATAAAAGTAAAAATTATTAATTGATCCAATTTTTTGAGGGAAGGAGTTTTATGGAAAACTTCAGTTCCTATTTGGCCGACCATGTAAGGCCGGTAATAGACAAGAAATATCGCACACGGAGTGACGCGGCCGATGATTTGGGAATTGACCAGGCCGTTCTTTCAAGAATCTGTTCGGGAAAACGGTTCGGGATCAGTGAACATCTTGTGGAAAATATTTGTTTACGTTTGGGGCTGGATCCGGCAGAAGGATTGTTGCGCCTTTTTCTTTCAAAGAACCCAAAGATTAAACATCATTTTTTCGAATTAACTAAAAAAACAGCTATTGAGATTATACATCCGGATAAGCGTAGATCGGTTGATATCGCAAACAAATCTATTTCAGGAGATCTTCTCCCTATCCCTATAGTACAGTTTGATTCTTTAATTTACTATAAGGGCAACAGCAAAGTCAAAAGCGGTGAATATACTCTTGTGCCTAAAAATTTACTCCCCAAAGATGGGGACTTTGTTTCCTTTAAAATTAAGGGAGACTCTATGGCGTCGACCTTGCCGGATGGAAGTTTAGTTGCCGTAGATTTGAGCGACACTCAAGAATCACACAACAGTATTTACATATTTAAACAGAAAAATGAGGTCAAATTCGGGAGAGCTTTCATACAGGACAATTTTATACAGATGAGCCCTGACAATCCAAATAGAAATAAATTCCCAAGCTACACTTACGATATGGAAAAATCAAGAAAAGATAGTCCGATTTTGGGCAAGGTAGTTTGGAGCTTGAAAAAATTATAATGCGGTGGAATTGAGAAAGACAGTTTTACTTGAGGCATCTTGCGGCTAATTTGAAGACCGCGAATGATGAGATGACGCCGAGTATCGCTCCGAAGATTACGTCCAGGGGAAAGTGGACGCCAACGTATATTCTGGACACCCCCATCAAAAAGGCAATTAATATTAAATAAAGCGCGTGTTTTCGATAAATGCAAATCAAGGCTGTTGCCGCGCCAAATGCCGCCTGTGTATGACCCGAGGGAAAAGAGCTTTCCCTGTATGCATAAAAAAGGTTGTGTACCCTGACTTTTCCGGACAAAATCAGAGGTTCCATTTCTTTGAGAGGACGGGGCCTGGCCACAATTTGCTTTAATATTTGAACAACCAGACCTCCCAATAAGACGGCGGCAACGAGGATTATGCAATTTCTCCTGAAATTTTTCTTATCGATTGCGTATAAGTAAAAAAGCGCGGCCGGTAGCAAAACATGAAGATAACCGGCTAAAGTCAACCCTCCAAGGAACAAATCATTAAAACCGCTTTCAAGGCTGTTATTGAGAATTAAAAAAAGATCTCTATCAAACTTTAATATTTTCTCCAGCATTCCTTCTCATGATCTTTCCCGAACGAGCTTTATTATCTCTCCAGGCTTAAGTTGCTCTTTTAGGCTGCGATTGTTCAGAACAGCTATATCCATCGCTCTTTTTTTCTCACCCAATTGCTGTTCTGCTATGGAATCAAAAGTATCCCCCTCTTTTACACGATACAGATCAATAAATTCTTTTTTCCGGTACAGCCTTTTGTCCCTCACGTTTCGTTTTCCACCATATTTTAGCCCTGCGATATGGGAAAGATAGTTTTCTCTAAAAAGTTCAACCTTTTTGTTGTTCCTGACCAGCGAATTGGCCATATCCTCTGCCCTGATGATTCTGTCTCGAGTATCCGGATGCGTAGCCTGAAAACTATGATAGGTCTGACCGGAGATCATCTCTTTAAATTTCAAGCCCCGGAGAAATTTGGTCATTTGTATGGGGTCATAGCCGGTTTGATATGAGTTAATAAGCCCTAAAGTATCTGCTTCCAGTTCTGCTTCCCTCCCGTACCCCAGGAGGATTTGATTAAAAATTGACTGGCTTACCATGAGCCACTTGCCCCCTTCTTTTGGATTGGCAACCACGCCCCCGAGAGAGAGAAGAGTAAGACCAAGGGATTTGGTTAACTGCTTTACTCCGTGATGGGCGATGACATGCCCGATCTCATGTCCCAGGATGCCTGCTAATTCCGCTTCGCTATTAAGGGAGGCCAGGATTCCATGAGTAACATATATATAACCACCCGGTAAGGCAAATGCGTTAATTTCCGAACTTTCCACTACTTTAAAATGAAATTGGAATGTGGGTTCGTCGAGCGTATCAACCAGTTTCTGTCCTACCTCATTCACATAATCCTGCAGCACTTTATCGTCATAAAGCCCGTACATTTCTATAATTCCCTTGTCAGATTTTTTGCCTAAGGCAATTTCGGCATTTTCGTCAAATATTTGAATAGACTGTACATTGGAGGGGTTGCCAAGCAATAAGAAAGATAGAAAGGAAAAAGAGATAATTGCGAATAAAAGCGATTTGCAGAGTATTCGAAACATAAAATTTACTCTCATAGTAATATTGTAAACATAAAAGAAAAAATTATAAATAGCAATATTAATAATTTGTGATAGGTCTCTTTAAAATATATATAGAACCCGTGTAAAAATGCTGCTAAACTCTACATTAGTATGGAGGAAAATTGAAATGAAAGTAGCTGTGATCGGAGCTTCCCAAGACAGGGGAAAATTTGGGAATAAAGCAGTCCGTGCTTATATCAAACATAGTGATACAGTTTATCCGGTTAATCCAAACTGCCCTGAAATAGAAGGGATTCCCGCTTATAAATCAGTGCTCGATATACCGGGTGATCTGGATCGGATTACTATATATCTTCCTCCTGAACGCACCATCACTGTTCTTAACGATATAGCAAAAAAAAGAGCAAAGGAAATTTTTTTTAATCCGGGCTCTGAAAACAATGTTGTAGTGAGAAAAGCTGAGGAACTGGGGTTAAACCTTTACCTTGCCTGCAGTATTGTAGACATTGGCCTTGATCCAAGCGAATTATAATATTCCTTGCCGTTCAAAACCCTCTTTGTTATAGTGTTGTTCTTATGTTTGGAATCGGTTTTACAGAAATTATTATAATTTTGGGAATCGCCCTTGTTGTTATAGGGCCCAAAAATTTGCCTGAACTGGCGAAGTCTCTCGGGAAAGGGTATGTGGAATTCATGAGAGCCTTTCGTGAAATGCAAAAATCCATTGAGGATGATGTGGAGGATATCCAAAAAACGGTTGATGATGCTACTAATATAAATATAGATGACCCTCTTGAATCCGATGAAAATCAAGAGAGACCAAAAGAGGAAAAGAAAAGCTATAATCAGTCGGGTAGAGAAGGTGAAGCCGAAAAAGAATGAAGCGCGTTGATTTTGAGACTAAAATACCGTTTACTGAACATTTAGTAGAGTTAAGGAACCGCCTGGTTATTGTGGTATCGACCGTGATGGTCCTTTCTGCCTTCGGCTTTATAGGCAGGGGACATCTCATTAGATTTCTTGAAAACCCCCTCCCAAAAGCATTTAGTAAAATGAGTTTTATCTCTCCCACAGAAGGTTTCTTTGTTGCCATGAAAGTTAGTATTTTTGCTGGAATTATTTTTTCCTTCCCTGTTATTCTTTATCATGTCTGGGCATTCGTTTCTCCCGGTTTGAAAGAAAAGGAAAAAAAATATACTATTCCGCTGGTTTTCTTAGGGACTATTTTTTTTCTTTTCGGAGTCTTTTTTGCTTACTATGCGATTTTACCGATTGGGTTAAAGTTTCTTCTCTTTTTTGGAGCCGAATACTGGACGCCAAACATCACTATCGCTAATTATCTTTCATTTTGTCTTAAACTGATGCTCGCATTTGGAGCGGTCTTTGAGATGCCTTTGCTCATAGCTTTTGCCTGCAAAGTAGAACTTATAACAACACGCCAGCTTGTTCATTATAGAAAATATGCCTTCCTATCATTTTTTGTTTTAGGAGCCATGTTGACGCCGCCGGACGTTATTACCCAGGTATTTATGGCCATGCCTTTGATCATATTATATGAAGTCGGCATTTACGCGGGAAAAGTGTTCGAGAAAAAAAGGGATGAAACAAACGGTGAATGAGACGGACAAAAGTCCGAATCCTGATATCAGAGTTCATGTTATTGTATCCGGGATTGTGCAGGGAGTGTTTTTCAGGGCCAACACAAAATCAGAAGCGGATCGCTTGGGAGTTTGCGGCTGGGTCCGGAACAGGATGGATGAGACAGTGGAAATTGCAGCTGAAGGGAAAAAAGATAATATAGACCGGTTTATTCAATGGTGCCATAAAGGACCACCCGGAGCTGACGTCAAAAATGTGGAACTAAACAGGGAAGAATTCAAAGGCGAATTTAAGTCTTTTAATATCGCATATTGATGGGAGTGCTGAGGGAACCAAAACCGGTAAAATTATTTTCAGGCCTAATATTCAAAGAAAAAGAAATTCTACTTTCAGCCCGGGAAAAACTGGTTAAGATATTTGGCGAAATGGATTTTGAAAGTGAAATTTGTCCGTTTGATTATACCGGGTACTATGAACAGGAGATGGGAAAAGATTTAAAACGGAAATTTATTTCTTTTTCCAAATTAATCCCACCTAACAGCCTGCCTGATACAAAAAATAAAACCAATGAAATAGAAAAAGAACTCAGCCATGAGGATACAGGAGACAGAACCGTAAATATAGACCCCGGTTACTTGTCTGAAGAAAATGTAGTGCTTGCCACCACTAAAGGTTACTCCCACCGTCCCTATCTCAATTCCGGTATTTACGCGGAAATGACCTATTATTTTAAAAGAGAGTCTTACAGAGTATTTGATTGGACCTATCCTGATTTTAGACTGCCTGAGAGAATAGAGATGTTTCATCACTTGCGTAATATCTACACTTCTCAGCTTCCGCATTATTAATAGGAATCCTAACGCGTCTTTCGCAATTCAGTAGGCAAATCACCCAAAATCTCTATAATAATCCTTGAAAGCAATTGATTTATAAGGTCTGTTTATTGAGGGGCGTGGCAGTGGAAACTTTTCATGAAAAAACAACCCTGGATACCCCGTCGAGAAGTGCGGGGTTCTTTACTTCCTGTATTTTCAATGGATTACGACGAACAGCGAAGTCCGGTTTAACCTGCTACAATAAGCTTCAATTTTCTGAATCGAATTGAAACTTCAGCAGTCTAACTATTGATGTTGATTATTATTATCTAAATTGCCGGAAAGCTTTGCTTATTAAGAGTTAATTCAATCATTTAAATGGAAATGGAAGGAGGTGTTTTTTAAGTTATTGCTTAAATGTTACTCATTTAAACAGATCAAAAATTGTTATCATTTAAAAAGGAGAATTTTATGCTGACAGTGACACAGAATGCAGCGGAGCAAATTAAAAAAGTTCAGAGTAATATGAATGCAGAGGAAAAATTTTTACGTATTTCCGTAGTAAATGGTGGATGCAATGGTAATCAATATAAAATGGAGTTTGATGCGGACTCTCAAGATTGCACCAAAATCAATTCTAACGGTGTGACTATTCTTGTGGACAAGCATTCTGTTCCTTTACTCAGTGGATTGAACCTGGACTACGTTGAGGGGCTTGAAGGGAGCACATTTGTCTTTAACAACCCTAACGCAACAGGTGGATGTGGCTGCGGACAGTCCTTTAGTGCATAAGACATTCTCTGCACATTACATTAATTTGCAAAAATGTATCTTTTCTTAGTAGTAGAGGAATCCAAGGGCATGTTTAAGAGTGTTTGCTATGGAAGGACTGGAGTCCCATTCTTCCATATGGATGTCACCTGTACGGAACTGACGGAAAAAAGCGTTGGAGCGATGCAGACCCTCCATAACCACATCCACCGTTGAAACAGGAGAAAAAAGGTCCGCTGCCTCAATGGTCCACTGGTTCAGGTTGGGTTGCTCATCCGGCGAGGCAGACGCTGCCGCTGGTTTTGCTTTCCCCCTGTCTTTTCCTTTTCCTGAATCATCGCTATCGTTACTGCTGTTGTCATCACTTCCATTCTCATCTTCATCATCAGACTCGTCCCCTCCGGGACCTTTGTCCGGTGGAAACGCGGGTATTGGTGTTCCGTCTGTATAGGCATAAGTTGGTTTTCTAAGGGTTAGAAGAATCAAAATTGAAGTCTGTATTTCGCTTGTATTAGCCTCTGAAAAAAAGTACTGGATACCCGGGATGTTCTGAAGAAAGGGCACACCGGATTTGTCTCGTGAGTTGGTTCTTTCGTTAAATCCTGAAAGGATCAGGGTCTGGTCAAAACGCATAACTGAGTTTGCTGTAAACTTTGTATTTTTGGTTTTTATGGCCTCCTGGAAGGTTCCGAGAAGTGCAGCAGACGGTTGGAAGCCACTGCGCTCCGCTTTAACAGCAATACGAATTAAGTTATTAGATAGAAATTGAGGTTTTACCGATATTTGAAGCCCTGCGGTCACCTTTTCCAGGGCTCCGGATTCCTGACCACGTACGGTAAAGAATTCCTTTTCGCCGAACGAGAAATTGGAAGCCTTGCCGTCTAAAGCAAGCAGAGACGGTCTTGCCAGGATATCCGATTTATCACCCGCGGCGTTAAGAATATTCATGGAATAGCGGATTTGTGGTATAGCTAATGTTGCTGTGATCGTAGACGTCCAGTTTTTTGCGGTTGCCGTCGCACGGGCTTCTGCTTGTTTTCCTGCCGCCTCAAAAGTCATTTCCAGGTTATTCAGCAAATTGACTCCTTTAGAGGTTGTTATCTTTTCTTCTGTTTGGATAATAGTAACGTCTATCTGGGCCATTCGGTTAGATTTAATGTCCGCGTCATCTCCAAGCATGCTTAACTGAGTTTCTTCTTCTTGCAGGTCAAATCCGGTGATATCCGCATTGCTTCCGGCAGACACATTTCTGATCTTGGCGAGATTTTTTTGATTTGCTATCTTCTTCACTATCCGAATCATTGTCATCAGAGTCATCATCAGACTCATCATCGCTCTCAGTGTCGTCAGAATCATCGGTTTCATCAGTGACCCTACCCCGAAAAACTGATCCACCCTTAAAATTAGTATT
>CEQE01082133.1_pt1 | contig 17402 bp, 14 predicted proteins | sample 356201 | NCBI WGS metagenome assembly CEQE01 (sample SAMEA2619970, study PRJEB7988) | marine metagenome | biome: marine biome (ENVO:00000447); feature: mesopelagic zone (ENVO:00000213) & marine oxygen minimum zone (ENVO:01000065); material: "saline water (ENVO:00002010), including plankton...
GTGCGTGAAAACTTAAACGAAAACGCTGAGCGGCGGATGGCTGTGCTTAATCCGTTGAAAGTGGTGATTGAGAATTACCCTGAGGATCAAACTGAAGAGCTTGATGCATTCAATAATCCGAATGATGAAAGTGCCGGCTCCCGCAAAGTGCCATTCTCGAAAGAGTTCTACATTGAGCGGGATGACTTTATGGAAGACCCGCCGAAAAAGTTTTTCCGTCTGGCACCCGGCCGTGAGGTGCGTCTGCGCTATGCTTATTTTATTACCTGCACCGAAGCTATCAAAGATGACAATGGTGAGGTGATCGAGCTTCGCTGCACTTATGATCCGGCAACCAAAGGCGGCAACGCACCGGATGGTCGCAAGGTCAAAGCAACCCTTCACTGGGTCTCAGCCAACCACGCCATCGATGCCCAAATCCGCGAATATGAGCATTTATTTACGACCGAGATTCCTGGTGCGGAAGGAGAGTTCCTGGATGATATTAATTCAGACTCTTTAACAGTATTGGCGAATTGCAAACTCGAACCCGCTTTGCAGGACGCCAGCGAGAGTGAAACTGTGCAGTTCGAGCGCCTCGGTTATTTCTGCCTGGACAAAGACGCCACAGCTGAGAAAATGATCTTTAATAAAACCATCGGCCTCAGAGATACGTGGGCAAAAACTCAAGCAAAAACCCAGGCCAAGGGCCAACAAAACAAATAGTTAATTAAGGGGAGAATTAGAAATGGCTAAGAAAATCGAACACCTGCAATGGCCGGATGCACCGGATATGTGGATGCCGTATGCACCGGCGATTAAAGTCACCGGCGGCTCGACCATCTATTGTGCCGGCGTGACCGCGGCGCCGGTCTATCACCATCACCCCCACCGTCCGGAAGAATTTGATGCCATGCCCGATGACATGGAGGGACAAGCTCGCGCTGTTATGGAAAACCTTAAAAGAGGCTTGGAGGCAGCAGGTGCTACTTTCGCGGACGTCATTGTATGTGACCGTTTTCTAACCGATATGGAACAACAAGACGAATTAAATAAAGTCTGGAACGAGTATTTCACCGATCACAGCCCGGCTTCGACGACGGTACAGATTGTGCGTCTTGCCACTGATCCCCGCTGTCTGCTGGAAGTTAATGCGATCGCAGTTATCGATTAAATCTCCCTAACAGAAATACCTTTAAAAGTGGTCGTTGACGATGGTTTCAGCGGCCATTTTGTATTTTGGCACTTCGAACCTGTTTAGATCTATAAATCAACGCGTAAATTGGTACGAAAACATTCCAATAAACTCAACAAAATCAATCCAATAACAGACAATGTAAAATAATAGTTGGAATATCAAACCATTTTTTGTATGGTTGCTGTAATTAAATTAATAATAAGACTTAATGGCAAAGGGAACATGCCGCGGAGACAGCCACAAAATGAAACAGGATCGAAATGAATTATTGACCGCAACCGGCCCAGGCCAGCCGGCCGGCAAGGTGTTGCGCGAATATTGGATGCCAGCCGCCCTTAGTGATGAATTGGCCGGTAACCGTGCAATCGTTCCGGTCCGGCTGATGGGTGAAGACCTTGTGCTTTTTAGAACTGATAAGGGAGAATTGGGCCTGATTGACCGGCAATGCCCGCACCGGGGTATTGATCTATGCTACGGACGGCTTGAAGATGGCGGTCTGCGCTGCCCGTTTCACGGCTGGCATTTCGCCACCGATGGCCAGTGTCTTGAGCAACCGGGCGAACCGGAAGGCTCTAACCTCCATGAGCAAATTCAAACCACCGCTTATCCGGTTATCGAAAAAAACGGCATCATCTTCGCTTATATGGGCGACGGTGAAGCTCCGGCGCTGCCGGAACTAGATTGCTTCCGCGCACCTGATAGCCATGTTTTTGCCTTTAAAGGGCTGTGGCAGTGTAATTGGCTGCAAGCGCTCGAAGTCGGCATTGACCCGGTGCATGCTTCCTTTCTGCATCGCTTTTTCGAAGATGAAAATCCGGATGATCAATACGGCAAGCAGTTTCGGGATACTGCCGCTAACACCGATATCCCCATCACCCAGGTGCTGCGCGACTATCACCGTCCGGAAATAATAGCGGAAGCGACTGATTTCGGTATCCGCATTAAAACTTTGCGGCATTTGGAAAACGGCAAAACGCATGTCCGCGTGACCAATCAAATTTTTCCCTGCGCCGTCACCATCCCGATGTCGAGCAGTATGAACATCACTCAATGGCATGTGCCGATCGATGATGAAAATTGTTATTGGTATGCCATGTTCACGAGCTTTACCGAACCGGTCGACAAAGAAAAAATGCGCGCACAGCGATTAGCCGAGCACACCCTCCCCGGTTATGCGCCGATACGGAACAAAAGCAATCAATATGGCTATGACCCAGAGGAGCAAAATTCGCTCACCTATACCGGCATGGGTATGGACATTAACGTCCATGACCAATGGGCCTGCGAATCCATGGGGGTGATCCAGGACCGCACCAAAGAACACCTCGGGACAACAGATAAAGTCATCTCTGCCTATCGGCGGCTACTGCTTCAAACCATTAGCCAGATCGAGAGTGGTGAAACGGATTTAATCGGCGTCGTCTCAGCGGCTACTGCCAAAACAATCAAAGGGCCGATCGCCCTTGACGCAGTTGGCGATAGGGAAGAATGGGATAAAATTTGGCTTAAAGGCGACGCTGACCGCCGGACAAACTGTCCGTGGGATGCAGCACTATAAAAAACTAACCTCATTAACCAGGGAATAAAGAGGTTCACCATGAATAATCCAGAAGGCGGACGTAATAGCGGCCAACGTAATAGTATGGGCCGCGACAATTTTACCGAACGTTTTGAAGTTTGGAGTGCCGAGCAAAAAGCCGCCGCCAAAGAAGTTGAGAAACAAGTCAAAGATCTTGATTTGGAAGTCGTGCGTATTTCATTCCCGGATCAACATGGCATTCTTAGGGGCAAGACCATTGTCGCCGATGAAATCTCTGCGGCGCTCACCAACGGCATCGGTATGGTAACAACCCTGCTGGCCAAGGATACTTCTCACAAGACAGTGTTTCCGTGGTTCACCGAAGGTGGTGGCTTCGGCATGGAGGAGATGACCGGCGGCGGTGACTTCTTGATGGTGCCGGACCCAACCACTTTCAGAGTGCTGCCGTGGGCGCATAAAACCGGCTGGCTGCTTGCTGATATTTATTTTCCCAACGGCAAGCCCGTACCGTTCTCAACGCGCCAGATTTTACGCGATGCTTTAAGTGAACTGGATGAAGCCGGCTATGATTACATGAGCGGTCTTGAGGTGGAGTTTCATCTGTTTAAGCTTGAAGACCCAAACTTACGCCCGGAACAGGCCGGCCAGCCAGCCGAACCGCCGGATGTCAGTTTGCTCGCCCACGGCTTCCAATATTTGACCGAACAACGCATGGATGAGCTTGATCCGCATCTCGAAACCCTGCGGCGGCATCTGCTGGATATCGACCTGCCGCTCAGAACCCTTGAAGTTGAGTTCGGTCCGAGCCAGGTTGAGATTACCTTTAACCCCAGCATTGGTCTGGCGACCGCTGATGCGATGGTGCTGTTCCGCTCGGCGGTGAAACAGATTGCCCATCGGCAAGGACTGCTTGCAACTTTTATGTGCCGCCCCAATCTGCCGAATTTGTTTTCTTCCGGCTGGCACCTCCATCAATCACTTATCGACAAATCAACCGGTGAGAATGTGTTTATACCTGATGACGACGAGCATGCCCTTTCAGCCATTGGCCGCCACTTTGTTGCCGGGCTATTGAAACACGCGCGGGGGGCGGCACTATTTTCGACGCCGACAATCAACGGCTATAAACGCTACCAGCCTTATTCGCTGGCGCCGGACCGCGCATTGTGGGGTAAGGATAATCGCGGCGCTATGCTGCGAGTGGTGGGTGGCGTCGGTGATGCAGGCTCCCGGATTGAAAACCGGGTCGGTGAACCGGCAGCCAATCCTTATCTCTATCTCGCTTCACAGATTTATTCCGGCCTTGATGGTATCAATAATCAGTTAGAGCCGTCGACCCCGGTTGATGCAGCCTATGACACCGAGGCGACACCGCTGCCCCGCTCATTGCTGGATGCGGCCTTCGCGCTTAAGGAAGGTACTTATTTCCGCGAAAAATTAGGTGATCAGTTTATCGATTATATTCTACACATTAAGGAAGCCGAGATTACCCGCTTCCTCTCAACCGTCACCGATTGGGAACACAAAGAATATTTCGAGATATTTTGATTTGACCTAGGGCGCTTGCTTTCGCGCCAGCAATTTGCCGCCGCCAAAGTGGTGGAAAGCAAGATAAAGTGCCGCGACTACCAGTGCTGAATTGGCGATGAAGGGCATTTTCAATAATATCAACAAGCCTAATATAAAACGCAACGCGATGTCGATCATTGAAAGTCCATATTTATCCTGCCGGCTGAGCGCACTGGCGACCAGATAAAGGACGACTGCCATTCTAAACAGCAGCCAGCTCAAAGCACCCATATGAACGGTGCCGTCGTAACCCGGTAAATATTCCTTTTTAGCACTAACGCCACCTTCTAGAGACTGCATAATCTGGGCCTGCTCGATCAACAAAATCTCGGGATAAAAAGCAAAGACGAACGGAATGGTGAACATCACGATACCGGCTCTAACAGCAGCAAAACCGGTTGCCAGTGGTTCCGCCTTGGATATGGTTGACGCCGCAAAAGCGGCGATTGCCACCGGCGGGGTAATGGCCGAAGCGACAGCAAAATAGAATACAAACATATGGGCGGTGAAGAATGACGTTCCCAGGGCGGCCAACAAAGGCCCGATAATAAGAATGACGTTCACATAGGCTGGCAAAGTTGGCATGCCCATACCCAGCAGGATAGTGGCGAACATTGTCACCACGAGGGCCAGCATCAGATAGAGCGCCCCGCCGATGGTAAATTCATTACCGAAGAATGAGAACGTCGAAACAGATTTGAGCCAGTTCAATACATCAATCGTTAGAATGCCGGTAAAATTAGTGAAATTTATACAGATATCGATGATCGATACCGCGACCAACAGCAAGAACAGCTCGCCGATGATGATTCCTGCATCCGCAAGCGCAGAAATAACTTTTCGTGGCCGCTGACGAATTTCGGGATCAAGGAACAGCAGTATAACCAGAACGAAGACCGCCCAAAAACCAGCCGAGTCCGGATCACCCGCCGCGTTTTGATAGACTTGCAGCAGCCACGGTAATGGGTCGCCTGAAGCTTGGTCATAGCCAAAAAGAAAAGCCGAAAAACCGGTGCCAACATTGTCCTTGGTGCTGAGTAATAAGACCAAGATAATCAGGATTGGTCCGGCGATCATCAGCAAGTTCTTTTTATCTTCGCGGGTGAGCTTTTGGTCTTCAGATAGCTCACGGACGGCCTCGATTTTCATCCGGCGCGATTCAAAAACCACCATCAAAAATAAGCTAAAGAAATAGGCAAGTGCAGGGATAAAAGCGGCAACGATAACTTCTGAATAGGGCACCGTTGAAAGTGCCGCCAAAACAAAGGCCGCAATACCCATAACCGGCGGCATAATCTGTCCGCCACTTGACGCTGCGGCTTCGACGCCACCGGCAAAAGTCGGCCTAAAGCCCGTTTTCATCATCATTGGAATAGTGAGTGTACCGGTACCTAACACATTGACGACCGGACCACCCGAGATGGTGCCAAAAGTCGCCGAGCCGACAATCGCAGCATGGGCGGGACCACCTCGCAATTTACGCGTGATGACCACTGCCATTTTAATGAGGGATCGGCCACCAGCGGAGGCGCCGAATAAGGAGCCTAAGACAACATATGGGAAAACAACGTTAACGGTAATATTCAGAAACTGTCCAAGGATGCCGTTTGATTCCAGAATTATCGAATTTCGCGCGCCCACAACACCGGCGGAATAACTTCGCACTCCATCAACGACAGTGCCGATTGAAGTGGTCAGATACCTGTTGTCGGTCCAATCAAAGTACCAGGCGGCGGATGAAATCAAAGTATAAAGCGCGATGACGATTGCCACGGCGACAATCGGGAAGCCCCAAACCTTAATAATATAGATAAAAAAGACAGCAATAGTTAAAACTAAAAACGGCAAAATCCATGCGCCAAGATTGCTCACACAATCGGGAAAATCTTCATCAGGCGGGGTGCCGAATATTGCCTCATATTCCGCTGCGCGGGCTAAATTTTCCGCCATAAAACGTGCTCGATCACCATTGAGAGTATCGATCAGGCAAACTTGCTCATTTTCGATTAAGTAAACGATGGCAACACCAATAATGATGCTGAGCATTAGAAAATCGAGGGCGATTCCGGCAGCATATTTTCCCGTCCCCTGTCTTTTCCAATCCCGGGCAAAGGAAGCTGTCAGGAGACTAATAATCGTCATAAAGGCAAAGGCGAGCGGGAAGAAGAATTCGGAATTATATTTACTCAGACGTGGCAGTTCTGCAAGTCCGGGAATCGAGCGCACGGCTTCCAGCAAGCCGGGAATATTCGGCAGATTATTGGCCATGCCCATGAGCACAAGTAAAAAAGCAAGGCCCAGTGCCAGCCGCCGCTGCCAATCGTCTTTTTCGTTTATGACCGTATCAGGCATTATTCATTCCGGTTATTAGTCAAAAGAGCCGAAGCACACCACTCCGGCTCTTCTGATAGATACATCAAGACCCGTTGGTGCGGGATTATGGTTTCATGCAGGCGGCAACTTTGTGACCGGCTTCTTCCCAGGCTTCGACAGCGCCCGGATGCAGCTTTATACCTGCTTTGCAAATACCCATCTTTTTGTTGTCAATGGAGCCAAAAGCCTGTGCTTTCGCAAAAGCTGCCTTTTTATAAAGATTGGGAAGATTCTTGAGGAAGGCAGCTGTCAGTTTCTTGGCGAGTCCTTTGTCCATGTTTTTATGAACAATATCGCCGGCGGCATCAGCAACTGTGCGGAACATATTATCATCGGAAATGACCCGCACCTTTGGGCCATAATGGGCTAAGCCACTTACCGGAAAAACAACCGCTACACGCCCAGGTGCATTCACCATTTTCTGCATGGCGGGTGATTCAAACTTTGCCTTTGGCACGGAAATAAGATTGATTTTACCGGCTGACATGAGGATCGGCATATGGGGAGCCGGATTGGTGCCCGGACGGACAGCCGCGTCAACGGAGCGATCCAGGAAAATTGAATTGGCCTGGCCCCAAGCAACCTGCTTGCCCGTATAATCCTTGCCATCTTTCAACCCGGCAGCAAGCTGGATGATGCTTCGAGCCAGGATGAGCGCGCCGCCACGGGGCGGCCCATTATGAACCGTTTTCCCTTTAAGTTTGGCAAAGCTGTCGATGCCTGTGGTTTGGAATGCAGTGAGATAAAATCCACCCAAATGATACGGATACAGAAGGCGAAGATTGTTTGCGAGCTTTTTACCTTTTTCTTTGCCAAGGCCGGAATAGGGGCCCAACCCCTTGGCCATCAAGAACTTCAAAATGAACGGTGCCGTTGAAATATCGGTTTTACCTTCCGCAACCTGCTGGATGGTTTTGGTTAAAACCTGTCCCGTTTGTACTTGAATGGACGCGATGTTGTTCTTGGCCGCTATTTCCGACAAGGCTTTTGCCGAGATATCGCCCGGACCACCTGCCGTTGCCGTCGCCAAGGTTAACTTTACACTTTGAGCCTGAGCAGTGCTCACGGCAAAAATCGCAGCAATACCTGCCATTAAAATACGTTTCATGAAAAATTCCTTCCTGATTAAAAATTATTTCTATGTAAACCTTAGTAATTTGGATGACAAAGTAGCACACTATAAATTATGTGTCTTGATAGAAACCCTGTGCCCCATATACCTCTTTGGTGTCCCATATGTCTTTTATTTTTACCTGTCCAATCCGCAGACATTAGGTAATTTTAATCCTCTGCCTATTCACTCTGCTTGGATGCAGCCTAAAAATATAAATTGGAAAAAAGAGCCGGAGTACATTTTGCACTCCGGCTCTCATGACAAATATCTTCTTGATCTTGCCTTCTATGGCTTAGCGCAGGCGATGATCTTGTGACCAGCTTCTTCCCAAGCCTCGACAGCACCCGGATGAAATTTGATCCCGGCTTTGCAGAAATTAAAGTTTTTATCAGCAACGTGGCCAAAATGTGAGGTTTTAGCAAACGCCGTTTTTCTGAATAAATCTGGCACATTTTTAATAAAGGCAGCGGTCAGCGCCTTGGCCAGTTTTTTATTCATATTCTTATTAACCATTGATCCACCGGAATTTGCCACCGACCGGAACATATTGTCGGCTGAGATTACACGAACATTTGGACCATAGTGAGCAAGATCCTTAATCGGAAATAAAACGGGAACATTACCGGGCGCATGGGAATATTTCTGCCAAGCTTTGCCTTCAAATAATTTCTTCGGCACCGAAACCATATTAAGTTTGCCGGCTGCCAAAAATATCGGCATCCAAGAGGCTGGATTTGTGGCGGGGCGTACGACTGCATCTACCGACCCGTCCAAGAAAATTGAATTGGCTTGTCCCCAAGCAATCTGCTTGCCGGTATAACCTTTGCCTTCTGATAAGCCTCCCGAACTCAATCGGATGACATTGCGGGCGGTAACAAGAGCACCGCCACGTGGCGGACCATTATGTACTCTTTTCCCTTTGAGCTTGGCATAGCTATCAATACCCGAGGTTTGAAAAGAGACCAAAACAAAGTGGGCCAGATGGAACGGGAAAAGCAATCGCAGATTACCTGCCAATACCTTGCCTTTTTCCTTGCCGAGACCAGAATACGGTCCTAAACCCCGGGACATTAGGAAATTAAGGATAAAGGCACTTGCCGTGATGTCGTTCTTTCCTTGTGCAACCTGAACCATGGTTTTAGTTAAAACTTGTCCGACTTGCACTTGAATTGTGGCAATTTTTTCAGCGGCAGCGACTTCCGCTAGGAAACTAGCGGATATATGTGATGCGCCGCCCGGCTGAGCAGCGGCACTGGTTAATTTAACCCCTTGGGCTTGAGCAGAACCGGCGGCAAACAATAAGGCTGCGCCAGCTAACAATAACTTTTTCATGATTGGTTCCTTCCTGTTTAAAATTATAATTTTTTTGCACGTTATTTTATGTGCTTACTCTAAAAACCTAGCATAGGGGATTTTGGAAGTCTTGAAAGAAATCCGCTATTTTTAACTCTAATTAACCTTATTTTATTTTGTCCAATCCGTAGACATTGATTTTTTAAATTTGAATTCGGTATTAGCTAAATCATCTTTCTTTTCCACCGGAAATTCTGACAAAACGCGTATTGATTTCCCAGCCTCTTCATCTGCTTAAACACAGATTTTCGTATTTCTCTATGATCAACAAGAGCCGGAGCACACTATGCACTCCGGCTCATTCTGATAGTACCATTAACTAACGGCAAGGGCTAAGGTTTGGCGCAAGCATCCACTTTATGACCGGCTTCCTCCCATGCTTCAACAGCGCCCGGGTGTAATTTAACCTTGGCATTACAAATGCCCATTTTCTTAGTCGAAATCTCACCAAATAATTGGCCTTTGGTGAAAGGCGCTTTTCTCATCAGCCCAGGTATATTTTTGATAAACGCAGCGGTTAATGCTTTGGCCAGCTTCTTATTCATATTCTTATTGACAAAATTTCCACCGGTGGCCGCAACCGTCCGGAACTTATCGTCCTCTGAGATTATTTTGACGCCGCTGCCATAATGACTGAAATCGCTAATCGGCGTGATCGACGGCGCGTTTCCCGGAGCATTCAGATATTTCTGCCACGTCTTACTTTGATACTTTGCTTTGGGAACAGAGACCATATTGAGTTTCCCCGCTGCCATCAGGATCGGTATATATGACGCCGGATTAGTGCCGGGGCGAACGGCGGCATCTACCGAACGATCGAGAAATATTGAGTTTGCCTGGCCCCAGGCAATTTGCTTACCCTTATAGCCTTTGCCATCTTTCAGACCTGCGCTCAGGTGGATGACCTGGCGCGCAGTTATTAAGGCACCGCCTCGGGGTGGGCCATTGTGTACGGTTTTTCCCTTAAGTTTATCAAAACTATCAATGCCCGTGTTTTGGTAGGCAATGAGATAAAATCCCGCCAGGTGAAATGGATATAGCAGACGCAAATTACTTGCCAGCACCTTCCCTTTTTCTTTTCCGAGACCGGAATAGGGGCCAAGGCCTTTCGACATCAAAAAACTAAGAATAAATGCACCGGCAGAAAGGTCTGTTTTTTCCTGAGCTACCTGCACCATCGTTTTGGTGAGAACTTGGCCAACTTGAACCTGAATTGAGGCAATATTATTTGCTGCGGCAACTTCAGCTAAATTCTTCGCCGATATATCGGTTGCGCCGCCAGGCTGTGCTGCGGCCATTGATAATTTTAAGCTTTGAGCTACCGTAGAATTTGAAGCGATGCTAGCCGCAAAAAGAGTCGCGACGCCGGCTAATAAAATCCGTTTCATGAATTTTCCTTCCTGTTTGAAATTATAATTTTTTTGCACATTATTTTGTGTGCTTACTTTAAAATCCTAGCATATGGGATTTTTCGAGTCTTGAAAGAAATTCTTAGAATCACTGAAAATATAACTTTTTTCGTGTTGTCCGATATATAGACACTTGGGATTTGTCGTGCGGCAATAAGCTCCGGCTACCGCGTTAGGCAAATTCTGGAAAAAGTTTTTTTAAACCCTCGGCACTTGCTTCACTGACGCCGCGCTCAGTAATCAGCCCCGTAACCAAACGCCTCGGCGTCACATCAAAAGCGTAATTAGCCGCCGGCGAGCCGTCCGGGGTTATTTGCACATCCGAGACCGCACCGGAGCTGTCGCGCCCGGTCATCACCGTCACTTCGGTGGCGTCACGCTCCTCAATTGGAATATCACGCACACCATCTTCGACGGTCCAATCGATGGTCGGTGATGGCAGGCCGACATAAAACGGCACATCGTTGTCATGCGCTGCCAAGGCTTTGAGATAGGTGCCGATCTTATTGCAGACATCGCCGGTAAAGGTTGTCCGGTCGGTGCCGGTAATCACCAAGTCAACTTCGCCATGCTGCATCAGATGGCCGCCGACATTATCGACAATGACCGTATGCGGAACGCCGTGCTGGCCAAGTTCCCAGGCTGTCAAACTAGCCCCTTGATTACGGGGCCGGGTTTCATCGGCCCAGACATGGACATCAATGCCGGCGTTAAAGGCTTTATAGATCGGCGCCAGGGCCGTGCCCCAATCGACCGTCGCCAGCCAGCCGGCGTTGCAATGGGTTAGAATATTAACCGTTGCACCGTTTTTCTTTTCAGATATTGCCTTGATGATGGCCGCACCATGTTCACCAATGTTCGAGCAAATCTCAACATCTTCATCGCAAATCTCGGCAGCTCGTTTATAGGCCGCTGCTTGCCGTTCACTTTCCGGTAGAGGGGTTAACAACGATTTCATATCATCCAAGGCCCAGCGCAGATTAACCGCTGTCGGGCGGGTCGCGAATAAATGATCATACATGGCGGCTAGGTTGGCATCTGACACATCTTGCCGCATTGCCAAAGCAACACCGTAAGCTGCTGTTGCGCCAATTAAGGGCGCACCCCGCACCCACATATCTTTGATGGCAATGGCAGCATCCTGCATGGTTTCAAGGCGCACGGTGATAAACTCATGGGGCAGTTTGGTCTGATCAATGATCTCCGCCGCCCAACCATCTTCGGCCAGCCAGATCGTCCGATAAGGGGTGCCGTTAACTTTCATAACTTACAGAACCCTACCGGCGACCGCATCGAGCTTGGCGCAGACATCCGGGTCGCGGGCTTCCGGAGCCGTGATCAGCGCATTTTCAAGGGCAGTGTGACAGCCATCCGAGCACAACTCTGTGCGGCCCGACAATTTAGGCACAACTTCTTTAACTAGAGAGCGCGCATTATCAGCGTTGCCGAGCAAAACTTTAATGATCGCATCGACCGTCACGTGATCATGATCCGGATGCCAGCAATCAAAATCGGTCACCATCGCAACCGTCGCGTAGCACATCTCAGCTTCACGGGCGAGCTTGGCTTCCGGCATATTTGTCATGCCGATGACATCGCAATCCCAGGATTTATAAAGCTTAGACTCGGCGAGGGTCGAGAACTGTGGTCCTTCCATGGCGAGATAGGTGCCGCCGCGTTGGGTTTTAATATCAAGCACCTTGGCACCTGCTTCCAGCGCATCGCCAAGCCGGGAACAAACCGGGTGGCCAAAGCCAACATGGGCCACCATACCGGTGCCAAAGAAACTTTTAACCCGTGCGAAAGTCCGGTCGATGAATTGATCGGCAATGACAAAGGTGCCGGGGTCAAGTTCTTCCTTAAACGATCCGCAAGCCGATAAGGATATAATCTCCGTCACGCCGGCGCGTTTGAGGGCATCGATATTGGCGCGAAAATTTAGCTCAGACGGTGGAATTTTATGACCGCGGCCATGACGCGGCAGAAACACCAATTGCAGCCCATCCAACTCACCAAACAGAAACTCGTCCGAAGTCGGCCCGAAGGGGCTTTGGACCCGCTCCCAGCGCGTATTGGTCAGCCCGTCAATTTCATATAAACCGCTGCCGCCAATGATACCAATGATTGGTGTCCCAGACATTTTAGTTCCCCCTACTCAGAAATAATTTTTGCTTTCTCGATTACCACTTGTTTTTGCGGCACATCGGTTGGGAAAGGTCCGCCCGGACCCGTTTCCATCCTGGATATTCGACCGACAATGTTCATGCCATCAATCACCCGGCCAAAGGCGGTATAACCCCAGCCCTGCTGAGTCTTTGAACGATAATTGAGAAAGCCGTTAAACTTTACATTGATAAAAAACTGATTGGTCGCCGAATGGGGATCACCGGTCCTGGCCATCGCGATGGTGCCGCGTTCGTTCGGTATCCCTTTATCCGCTTCATTCGGGATTGGTCCCCGGGTTGGTTTTTTATCGTATTTTGTATCAAAGCCACCGCCCTGGATCATAAATGCCTTAATCACGCGGTGGAAAATCATGCCATCATAATGGCCCTCCCGTACATATTGCAGAAAGTTAGCGACGGTTTGCGGCGCCTTCTCCGGTTCCAGCTCGATGGTGAAATCACCAACATTGGTTTTGAAATGAACTTTCGGTTTACCGGCGGCCTCTAGAGTGCCGGCAATGGCAAAAGCCGCCACAAAAGGCAATAGCGCCACAATTAGATTTTTCATTCTTGTACTCCCAAAAATAAAGGCGTTCAGATAGCTTAAACTATCTAAACGCCCCTACTTCAAATAAATTCTTCGAAAACAGATATTTTAATGCAGCTTGGCCCAAACTTGACGTTTCACCGCATAGAGCATGGCGGTAAAGATAATCAGGAACAGCATCACCTTGACGCCCATGCGCTTACGCTCTTCCAATTCAGGTTCGGCGGCCCAAACTAAAAAGGCTGTTATGTCTTTCGACATTTGATCAACCGTCGCTTTGGTACCGTCGGCATATTCGACACCATCATCGCTCAAAGGTTCGCCCATGGCGATTTGTGATCCCGGGAAATACGGGTTGTAGTTCATGTCTTCTGTTAATTTAAAGTCCGCTGGCGCCTCTTTATAGCCAGTCAACAAGGCATGCAAATAATTGGCGCCATTTTTCCGGGCTTTGGTCATCAAAGACAGATCAGGCGGCAACGCACCAGCATTTGCTGCCCGAGCGGCAAGATCGTTCGGGTAAGGTGAGACGATCTTATCGAACGGTTTACCGGGGCGCACAATAAGCTCGCCATCGTTATGGGTCTCACCGTCCTCGTTGGGACCGGCTGCCACTTCCGCTTCAGCCGCGATCTTTTTTACTTCATCCGGAGAAAATCCGATTTCCTCAAGATGGCGGTAATAAACCAGGCGCACAGAATGGCACGACGCACAGATTTCGCTGTAAACCTGCCAGCCGCGCTTGAGTTGTTTGCGATCAAAGAAACCAAACAGACCGTCGGTCGTCCATTCCTGGGATGCCGGATGCGCGGCCCCCTCGGCGGCTTGTAGCGGGCCAGCGTTGATGCTGGAAAAAAGTGCAAAAACGAAGGCAACGATAAGGATTTTTTTAAACATTAGCTGCCCTCCTTCGCATCAGATCCGCCGGCAGTTACTGCCGCGCTAATACTTTCTGGCAATGGTTTGGTTTTCTCGAATTTACCAACCAGTGGAATAAAAATCACCAGATGGAGGAAATAATAGGCGGTCGCCAATCGTCCAATGAGCAAAAAGGTTCCTTCGGCAGGCTTGGCGCCCATAAAGCCCAAGATAATCGTATCGATGACAAATAACCAAAATAGCCAAAAATAGGTCGGCCGGAACTTTGCGCTTCTGACTTTTGAAGTGTCCAGCCAAGGCAACACCAGCAACAATAGGATCGAGGCGAACATGGCAATCACGCCGGCGGCTTTCGCCGAAATAATTACTGGCAGGATGCCCCAGACATCGACAAAGTTATCCGGCACCGCACGCAGGATCGCGTAAAACGGCAGGAAATACCATTCCGGCACAATATGCGTTGGCGTAACCAATGGATTGGCTTCGATATAGTTGTCCGGCTCACCAAAGAAGTTCGGTGCAAAGAACGTGAAGCCTAAGAAGAAAATTAGGAATAGGCCGACACCGTAAGCATCTTTCGCCGTGTAATAGGGATGGAAAGGAATTTCATCTTCGTCCCCTTTAACCTCAATACCCAAGGGGTTGCTGGATTTATGCGTGTGCAGCGCCCACAAATGGACAAACACCAAAGCAAAAATCACAAACGGCATGAGATAATGCAAAGAATAGAATTTATTCAAAGTCGGATTGTCGATCGAGAAGCCACCCCACAGCCATTGCACGATGGACTCACCAAAGAACGGAATGATTGAGAATAAATTGGTGATAACCGTTGCGCCCCAAAAGCTCATTTGGCCCCAGGGCAGCACATAGCCTAAGAAGGCCGTGGACATCATGGCGAAGAAGATAAAAATACCGATGATCCATAGCAATTCACGTGGCTCTTTATAGGAGCCGTAATACATACCGCGGAAAATGTGGATGTAGACAGCAATAAAGAACATTGATCCGCCGTTCATGTGGAGATAGCGGATCAACCAGCCATAATTAACGTCCCGCATAATGCGTTCAACGGAATCGAAAGCCATCGACGTATGAGGGGTGTAACTCATCGCGAGAATGATCCCGGTTCCGATCATAATGACCAGAATAAGGCCGGCGAGTGAGCCAAAATTCCACCAGTAGTTCAGATTGCGCGGTGTCGGGTATTTTACAATCGCATGATCGAGAAAGGTAACGATCGGTAAGCGGTGATCGACCCATTGAACGATAGGATTTTTCCAGGTTGGCGTGCTCATGTTTTGGCTCCCTAACCTATAAGAATGTTTGTGTCATCGATGAATTTATACGGCGGTATCGGCAAATTCTTCGGTGCCGGACCTTTGCGAATACGTCCGGAAGTATCATAGTGCGATCCGTGACAGGGGCAGAACCAGCCACCAAATTCACCTTTGGTATCGCCGCTTTTTTGGCCCAGCGGTATACAGCCGAGATGGGTGCAAACACCGATCATGACCAGCCACTGACTTTTTTTGACCCGATCCTTATCGGCTTCAGGGTCGGGGAGGTCTTTCAATTCCGTGGCCTGAGCGGTTTCTATTTCCTTCGCCGTCCGGCGGCGCACAAATATCGGCTTGCCGCGCCAAATGGCGGTAATGCTTTGGCCTTCCTCGACTGACGAAATATCAAGCTCGGTCGAAGCCAAAGCGAGCACGTCTTTCGACGGGTTCATGATATCAATGAAGGGCCATGCGGCCATCACCGTGCCCGCAGCACCGACGGCTATCGTTGAATATAAAAGAAAGTCACGCTTGGTATCGTCGTGCGAGTCGTCTGACGAACCGTTTGCCGTGCCCTCTGCGGTTGAAGCTGTATCAGCCATACCTATTTCCTCTTTCACACCGGCTAATTCCGGATGTTCAGTCCTTAGCAAAAGTAACTAACGCATAAATGGGGATTATTTTTTGAATTCACAGTGTCCAGGTCTTTGAATGGGGCAAGGTATAATGCAGAATATCTGATTAGAAAAGGCAAAATGCCCGATAAAATGCTGATTTTTTGGGGAAAAAGTCCCCGAATTCGTGTGGTTTTTGCAGGTTTTTATTAGATTTAGAATAAACAAAAGGTGTAACTTTTATGCGATTAGCCCTCTTCGAGCCGGATATCCCTCAAAATACCGGGACAATCCTGCGTTTAGCAGCCTGTTTTGGCATCAGCGTTGACATTATTGAGCCCTGCGGCTTTGTCTTCAGTGACCGCCGTTTAAAGCGCGCCGGTATGGATTATCTCGATCAAGTCGAGCTCACTAAGCATGGCTCCTGGGCTAAATTTATCGAAAATAACGCAGCCCGCGATACCAAAGCGCGAATCGTTCTGCTCACCACCAAAGCCGACACACCCTATACGGATTTCGAATTTCAGCCGGCCGATATTTTATTGTTGGGCCGGGAAAGCGCCGGCGTGCCGGGCGACGTCCACGATGCAGTTGATGCCCGCGTAGCAGTGCCGATGTCGCCGGAGATGCGCAGTCTCAATATTGCTGTTTCGGCGGCGATGGTCTTAGGCGAAGCGCTGCGCCAGACCGATGGCTTTCCGAGTTAGTCCGGCAAGCGGATTTCGCAGCTGTGAGCCGACCACCCGGCTGCACAATATATTACAAGATGATTGATCAGAGCATTGTTTGATCGCTGTCCGATCAAGCTGCGCCAAAATTTCGGCCAAACTCTGCTGCCGGAGATTACCAACATGCGGCATGGCGAGGCAGGCTGATAGGTTCCCGGAGGCGTCAATCGCAATGCTGTATTTCCCGGCATCGCAGGGCCTTAGCTTTTTACCTTTGAGCCAGCGCAAATTATCGTTCAAAAATTCCCGGAAATAGCCGCGCGGCACAGTATTGGAATTCACCAGATCGTTAAAAACCGCGATGGCTGTTTCCCGCTCATACATCAATTCAGCCTCCGCCTTACCATAGGCCAAGACATCCCAATGATAGGCGCCGATAATCGGCGTAAAACCCCGCATCCGGGCAAACTTGGTAACTTCGCGAACGTCAGTTCGATTTTGCTCGGTGACGATACAAGTGAGATGTTTTGCCTGAGGATAGTCCGCCAACAGCTCCAAGCCAGCCAGAACTTGCGGCAATTGATCGCGTCCACGGATACGCCGATAGCGCTCCCGGTTAAGGGTATCGAGACTAACGGAGATCGAGACCGGTAGCCTGGCCAGGCGCGCGACCAGCTCCGCGGTCAAGCGTGTGCCATTGGTGACCAGCGTCAT
>CEQE01024189.1_pt1 | contig 17400 bp, 15 predicted proteins | sample 356201 | NCBI WGS metagenome assembly CEQE01 (sample SAMEA2619970, study PRJEB7988) | marine metagenome | biome: marine biome (ENVO:00000447); feature: mesopelagic zone (ENVO:00000213) & marine oxygen minimum zone (ENVO:01000065); material: "saline water (ENVO:00002010), including plankton...
TATTTTCTTAAATTCAAAGTCGATTTTTACCGGGTTTAAACCGAAATCTGAGGATCTGCGCAGTAATGAAATAATTCTTGCCGTGTGCACAAGCGATTTTGTTGGCACACAACCATAGTGGAGGCAGTCCCCGCCAAGTTTCTCTTTCTCAACAAGAGCTACTTTTGCCCCAAACTGGCTTGCGCCGCTTGCCGTGACAAGACCTGCAACTCCGCCACCTATAATTGTTAAATCAAATTTGCTCATTTTATATCATTTTTCTGAGTATGTTTTTGTTTAATATACCACGGTGCGATGCCGTCCCCAAAAGTGATTTGCTAAGCTAAGCTCAGCTTTGCCACTAAATTACCTTAGGGCTGATACATTTTTGCAGCGCACCGAAAACCTATCAGGATGTGGCGTGATTGGGAAGGACGACCATGACGGGCAGCAGGTCTGCAAATACCCGGAGAATCGTCCCATGAACAACTTTTCACGACATGCTTCCTATTTGGAAACTTGCTTAACGTCCACTCAAATACATTCCCTGCGGCGTCAAGCAGACCGTAAGGACTTTTTCCACCCGGGTATTTATCAATCTCTGTTGTGAAATATGGTCCGCTTTTCCAACTGTTAAGTTTAGCAGGATCCCACTGGTTTCCCCATGGAAAGTATCTCCCCTTAGTTCCGCGGGCTGCTTTTTCCCATTCCTCTTCTGTGGGTAAACGAAAATCTTTTTTGAATTTACTTCCCTTCCATTTGCAGTACTTTGAGGCATCATCAATACTTACTAAAACAACAGGGTGTTTACCAAGCCCTTTCGGGTATCCTTTATCGCTCCAGAGAAAGGGACGCACCTCTTTGTACGGATGAACCAGGAAGCCCTGCTTCTGGTAGTTGCCCGGTGAGATAAAGGGATAACGATGAGATGTCTTTTTTATAAATTTCAGATACTCATCATTTGTAACAAGGGTTTGATCAATACAATATTCGTCAAGGAAAATTGTCTTCTTTACTTCAATGTCATACCAGCCGTATTTGCGGGTTGTGCCGCCGTCCAGATTATAGGCAAACTCCTTTTCTTTTTTATCACTCCCCATAATAAATTTTCCGGCAGCAATGAAGGCCATCTTTGGGTCAGGGCATGAATTTGCCTGAGAAACAGTTGCAGCAATAGGGTTAATAAGAAATAGAGAGAAGATAATAGTAGTTGTTTTTAAGCAATGCATTGTGGAAACTATTTTAGATTTCAAAACGTAAATTTCATATTGCAAATTCCAAATTAATCTGGAATCTGTAATTTGCAATTTTAAATATAGAGTTTCCCCCATATTTCATCGATCCTTTTCTTAACATCCTCTGTCATTTCAATTTCATCAGGCCATTCTCTATGGTAGCCTTCTTCTTTCCATTTGCGTGTAGCGTCGATACCGAGATTTCCATCGATAAAATGAAAATCTCGTTTCGGGTCCACATTATTAAAAAACTTCCAGACAGCATATGAAATATTTTTTACATCAACGTCTTCGTCAAATACCATTACGATTTTAAATTCGGCGGACCGGGAATCGTTAAAAATTGATTGTGCGATTTTTTTTCCAGCATAAGAGATGAGTTTTTTTAGGGAAATAAAAAGTATGGGGGACTTTACGTTTTTGACAGGAACAGAAATATCCCTTACCTCTGATGAAATCTCTTTTGCAAACTTTAAAATTTCTTTATCAGATGGAATATCAGGGATATCATCCTTTAATCTCTCGGCCCCGGTTGCATCGATACCAAGCTTCGAACCGAATAAAGCTTTAGGTGCTGAGTGATCAAGGACATCCAGAATTCCCTCCGAAAAAAATAAATCTTTGGAAAAATCAATATGGTTAAGAAGGTGTTCTGTTACTTCAGAATAATTATGGATATTCATACAATCATCTACCGCGAGAATCATTTTTGAAAAACTCATCTGACCAGTGCCCCAAAGGTTGTTCATGGTATGCCTGGCTTGATATGGATAACGCTTGTTAATCGCTACAATGGCGCAGTTATGAAAAACCCCTTCCCAGGGTAAAGAAATATCGCTGATGTCCGGGTTGATAGTTTTGAGCATTGGGAGAAAAATTCTTTCCGTTGCCTTTCCCATATAGCAGTCTTCCATAGGAGGTTTTCCGACAATGGTTGTGCTGTAAACCGGTTTATGTCTGTGAGTAACGGCTGTAACATGAAAAACAGGGTAGGGCGCGGCAAGGGAATAATAGCCGGTATGGTCTCCAAAGGGTCCTTCTATTCTGCTTTCTTCCGGGTCAACATAACCTTCGAGGACAATTTCCGCATAAGCCGGTACTTCTACATCGACTGTTTTACACTTAACCAATTCCACTCCTTTTTTGCGAATAAAACCTGCTAACAGCAATTCATCAACTCCGGAAGGCATTGGCGCGGTAGCCGCATAGGTAACAACGGGGTCCGTCCCGATAGCTACTGCTACTTCCATTTTTTTCTTCAGCTTTTTATATTCCTGAAAGTGGCCGGCTCCGTCTTTATGGATATGCCAGTGCATTCCTGTAGTATTTTTGTCATATACGTGCATACGATACATGCCGGTGTTTCGCTTACCGGTTAGCGGTGATTTAGTGAAAACAACAGCCAGAGTAATAAACTTTCCGCCGTCCAGGGGCCAGCACTTGATGACAGGGAGTTTGTTCAGATCGATATTATCACCGGTTAAAACCATTTCCTGACAGGGGGCGGTTGCTCCTTTAAATTTTTTAGGCGGTATTTTGATGAGGTCAAATAATGTTGGAATTAAACCAATTTTTTCAGAAAGTTTTTGGGGAGGTTTAGTTTCTATTAGCTTTTTAATTTCAGAAGCGATTTGTTCAATATTATTAACGCCAAGAGCCATAGCCATTCTTTTTTTGCTTCCGAAGGCGTTTATAAGTATAGGCATGGAATGATCCTTAACGTTTTCGAATAGCAGCGCTTTTCCGCCGTCTGGAGATTTTGATACCCTGTCCGCAATCTCAGTAATTTCCAAGATAGGTGATACCTCATTCTTTACCCGGACAAGTTCACCTTCCTTTTCCAATCGAGCAATGAATTCATGTAATGATTTATAGTTTTGCCGCATATAGTATAAAGCGGAGAGGCTCCGCTACCGTATTGAGCTTCCGCTCAGCAAACAAAAAAAAATGTTCAGCTTTGCATAAGGCGCTGTGCTTTGCATAAGTCGCAGTAAAAGGAAAAACCGAACTGCGACTAAAAAAAACAACGACTAAACAGCGTCTAAAAAAAAAGCTTTTACATAGCAATAGTATAAATATGAAAAGCTTTCAGCAGTCAGCTATCAGTATACAGTAAAAAAAGTCAGAATATTGAGAGCCGATCGCTGAATGCTGATAGTTTATTCGAGTTATTACAAATTATTTGTAGAAATAAATCAAGGCCAAATTAAGCAAAGAGATATCTGAATAGTTTTAACAGGTGAGATGAAAGGCAGCCATGACATCTTCTTCGTCACTTAAGGAATTAAAAGTTTTCCAGGCGTTTGAAGTGGATTCTATTATGACTTCGATACTTGCTTTATTTAAGTATGATTTGGCTTCGGGATCAACTTTCATCATTTCAGAAAATCCCGTGCCGATTAATAATTTTTTTGGATTCTTTTTGAGATGTTTTTCAATATCATCAATTTGGAACAAGTGGCCGTTCATCCGCCACCAGTTAGGATAAACAGTACCTTTGTACAGGATGACGTCGCTGTCATAACTCTTCCCTTCTATGATAATTCTACCAAAAGAGTAGGAATCAATTTTCATTTTACAGGATGCGGATAAACGCAGATTGACAGGATTTTATTTATTTTTTTTGCGGCGCTGGAAAAACCCTTTACTTTTCTCTAAAACAGTTTCTCCGCTTATTTTTGCCAGTTCTCTTAAAAGTTCTTCCTGTTGCTTTGTAAGACTTGTGGGAGTTTTAACATAAACGGAGATTATCTGATGACCTCTGCCATAGCCTTTAATGTGCTGAATACCGGCTCCTTCAAGCTGGAAAACAGCTCCGCTTTGCGTCCCTCGCGGTATTCGGAGCTTGTGCGATGAGTTCAAAGTCGGGATATCTATGTCCGCTCCGAGAACCGCTTGAGAAAATGAAATAGGGACTTTGCAATAAATATCATATTTATCCCGCTCAAATATTTCATGAGGTTCTACGCGTAAAAAGACATAGAGGTCTCCCGGGGGTCCACCAGATTTGCCCGGTTCTCCTTCTCCCTGGAGACGGAGCCTGGTACCATTATCAACTCCAGCGGGAATTTTTACATTTATCTTTTTCGGCTTAAGTACAGAGCCTGTACCGCGACAATCTTTGCATGGTGTTTTTATAGCTTGTCCCTGTCCATGGCAGTATGGGCAGGTAGTTCTTATGCTGAAAAAACCCTGAGATGTTGAAATCTGACCCGCACCATGGCAATGCGAACATGTTTCAGGGCTGGTGCCTGGTTTGGCTCCGGTGGAGTTGCAAGTGGAACACCCCACTTTTTTTTCAACAGAGATATCCAATTCTTTTCCAAAAGCAGCGTCAAGAAAGGATATTTTCATATCATACCGGAGGTCAGCTCCCTGGTGAACTGAAGTACGTGACCGGCTGCTTCCTCCAAACCCAAAAAAATCTTCAAAGATATTTCCAAAAGAGGAAAAGGCATCTTCAAATCCGCTAAATCCAATTCCAGCTCCTTTTAATCCTTCATGCCCGAACCGGTCATAGAGGTTTTTCTTTTCCGGGTCTTTTAGAACTTCATAAGCTTCTGCTGCTTCTTTAAACTTCTCTTCAGATTCTTTGTTTCCCTGGTTTTTATCCGGATGATATTGCAGCGCTTTTTGTCGATAAGCTTTTTTCAGTTCAGACTCGGATGCGTTTTTCTGAACGCCTAAAATTTCATAATAATCTCGTTTATTAGTCATCATTTTTTTTTATTCGTGTGAAGAATGCCAAACTTCATTAAGCTATTATTACTTCTTATCAATTCTACCATACGGACAAACGAGTTTGTCCATGCCAACCCTGTTTGCTATCTTCCGTTCTCTCTCCTCTATTATATTTGCTTAGTTCTCTTTCGTGTCACTTCGCGGCGGATTTATTAATAATGCTTTTATGCTATTCATCATTTCATCACGTAGCTTCGGTTCAATAGAATAAATGGTATTTGATTTATCTGTCATTGCGAAAAGCACGTTCGCCTCTTTTACTTTTGTGCCTATAAAAAGGGATTCCAGGTCGTTTCCCTTATCATCTTGTAGATTAACTTTTATTGCTGGATTTTGCAAACCGAAAGCGGATAAGTCTGGTTTTCCACTTTTTTCTACAATATCAGTAAGTTTTACATCTCCTAAATTCCAGAGAACCTCTTTTACTTTGATTGTTTCTAATTTCTTTTTTTCAGGTTTCTCGATGGTCCATTTATCCTCCGTTCTATATATGAGGTATTCCTTGTCTGAGGTTTTAATGTGAATGCGAGCAGTCTCGTCTTCATTTATAAGCAGGAGGTATTTATATTGGAGAGATATCTCAGTTATATCTAATTTGCTGAAGAGCTCATTGTCAATTAGAACAACTTCGTCAAGACTACCGGTATCTGCATAGACCGCTTTTCTCTCCTGGTTATCCGCACCAAAAGAGATGGTATTAGGCTTGGCGCTGTCTTTTTCAAAGAGCTTAACAGTCAGTCTGGGATTTTTCAGAGCAAAAGCATTCTTCTTCTCCTTGTTTTTTGAAATAAAGTCTATCACCTTACCGCTACTAAGAGTGTTTAATACGGAATTCACTTCAAAATTATCAGCTTTAGTTTTTCTTGGTTCAATAATTTCCCAATTATTTTCTTCATTTTTTGCAGTAGTAATAGTTTTATCGGGAAAGACAAACTGAATTTTATTAATCCTATCGTTAGTAAATTGGAAAATGCTTTTATCGCGAATATCATTAACCCCGTAGGGAAATTCATTTAAGAATTCTTTTTTTATTAGAAACACTTTATTTTTTGAAGAGGTTTTCGCGTAAACACCTTGTTCTTCAGTATTTTCTATTCCAAAAGCCAGGGAATGTGGTGCTTTATCTTTTCCAGTCAGGAAGGAGATTTGAGTTGAAGGATCATTTAATCCGTATGAATCCAGATCATCTGCTTTTTCAGAAATAAATTTTTTGATATCAGTGATTCTTGTTTTTTGTAATAAAGAGGCGATCTTTTCAGCATCAGCAGGTGCTTTTACAGGTGTTACGACCTGCCACACTCCATCCATTTTTTCTACAGAGTAATTCCCTGCCATTGTTGCCACTTTAAATCCTTCTACTTCTTCATTTTTAAAGTGAAAAATTTTTTTATCTCTGAGTTCATATGCGCTTTTATCGATTCCAACAGTATTATAAGAAGCGATCATAAAGATAGTATCTTTGTTTTTTAATTTGGAATAAAACATATTGCCGGTTGGAATTTCATCCCCTGAGACGAGAGTCATGTCACTGCCATCATCTGTTTTTACATGGACGGTAAAGGAAGGTTTGTCGAGTCCGAATTCTGCTATATTTTTAACGGAATTTGCAACAATACTTTCTTTTGGGATTTTTGCCACATAATCTATCCATACATCGAAACTATCTTTATCTATATTCGCCTCAACGGGTTCCTTAATTTTCCATGTATTATTTACTTTCGAGAGTCGGAGTGTTTTTTTGTTTTCTTTTTCAAATGTTATTTCAGAAATTTCTTCTTTTTTTACAGGGGAAAAAACCCTTTTTTCTTCTTTCTCAATTTCTTTTGTTTTTTCTGCTTTTTTTATTTCAATTAGATAATAGTAGGTTCCGATAAAGGCAAAGATCAAAAAGAAAAGGAATGTTTTCTTGAGACTCATTTCATGTTTTTCCTCTTCTTATAAACAGTAATACCGGAGATAATAAACAGGCCTGGCATCACAACCAGAGGTATCCAGAAAATCATTTTTTGCTGGACTTTGTTGAGGGTAAAAACCTGGCCGGTTGACTGCTTGGGCCGTATAGAAATTAAATCTTCCTCTTCGAGCAGCCAATTAATGATATTAAGAAAAAAATCACTATTTCCAAGAATGTTAATTCTGGAGTTGGACGCAAAATCCGAATCACCGATCACAACGATTCTTCCTTCTTTTTTTTCATCCTCTTCAGGCTTGTCTTCCTTCGGATCAAAGCTATGTCTGAATGACTCAGGCTCATCCTTTTTTTCATTGAGAGAAGCCACTACCCCTATTGAGACAGGACCTTTAATATCTTTACCTTCTTCAAAAACGGCTTCTCCGCTTTTGAAGCGGTCCTTGTTTGTTTCAGCCCAGGAGTTAGGGCTGGACTTTACAAGTGAGGTTACCCTTATTCCGTTAACAGGATTAACCGTCATATCAACGGAACGTGTTAAAGGGAAAAAAGTGGCAGTTGAAAAACCTCTCACTATGGGGTGCTTGCCATACTGGGTTACGACCGGCATGGAAGGGTCAACGCCGAAAATTCTGCTTATTTTATCGACAACGATGTTATCCTGGAGATCAATTCCGTATTTTTCTAAAAAACTAACCAGTTCTGAAGCTGTTCCTGGATCTATCATTAAAAGGGTTTTTCCGCCGTTTTCAATATACTTTTTAAGCGTTTCCAATTCAGTATTTAAAATCGGTTTTTTCGGCCCGGCAATAATCAGGAGATTGGAATCTTCAGGCATGGTTTCTGTGGTCGGTAGAACGAGATCTTTAATTTCATAATTAGAATCCTCTATAGCCTTTTTTGCGAAGTTGTAACCCGACTCATTAATATCCTCAATATTTTTTTCGCCGTGTCCCTTGGAAAAATAAATAACTTTTTTGCCTTTGTGGGTAACTTTAAGAATGGCATTAGTGAGTTTCTCTTCCCGGGTATCAGATATTTTTTCTTCTTTCTCTTCACTTTCTACAACCGTAGTGCCGTAATTGGATATTTGATATCTTTTTGCTTTTCCAGGGCTTTTATCAGGGTCAACGAATTCGTAAGAGAATCTGGAAGAATGGTAAACATACTGATCAAGCAAATCCTGAAAGGCTTGCTGTTCTCCTCTTTGAGTTTCATTAAAAAAAGCGATGACTTTTATGTCTTTTTGAAGAGTTTTTAATACCTTTATGCTCTGGTCGGAAAGGGTATAAAGTTTGGAAGCGGTGAGATCCAAGCGATGATGATGATTAAATGAAATTGCCTCAATAAGTACTATAACCCCTATGACAAGAAAAATAGCAATACCAGTGTTAATGCCATACTTAAAAGTTAGTTTGGTCATAATTTAAAATCAGTTCTCAGCAGTCAGCGCTCAGCTATCGGCTAAACAATTTCTTTAAAAGCAAAAAGCTGATTGATACAAGCTGACAGCTTTTTTACGCTCCCCTCCATTTTTTGGATTCAATAGAGCGCAGTGTTAAAAAAATAAATAGAAAAGAAAAGTTCAAGTAAAAAATCAAATCTCTTGTATCTATAACCCCTTTAGCAAAGTTATCAAAATGACTTATAACTGAGAGGTCTTTTAAGACAACGGCAAGCCCGGGTGCGACAAATCTTTCCGCAGCGTCAATTACCCATAAAATCATAAGGATTCCAAATGTTGCAATAGCGGCTACGATCTGGTTTTCCGTGGTTGATGAAAGCAATATTCCAACGGAAATAAAAGAAGATCCCATTAATAAAAGCCCCAGATATGATGAAAAAACAGGTCCCCATTCCATGTAGCCAAAAAAGTGAATCATGACCGGGAAAACAAAAGTTGTAAGCAACATGATTGCATAAACAGCAAGACAAGCCCCGAACTTGCCCATAATCATTTCTCCGTCGCGAATAGGATAGGTAAAAAGAAGTTCAGCGGTGCCCTGCTTTTTTTCCTCCGAAAGAAGCCTCATTGTGAGTAAGGGAACTATCAATAGCAGGACGATGGCTAAATTGCTATATAGAGGCTTTAAAATTAATTCCACCACATTTAATTGTGATCCCATTTGATTGGCTCTCATCCCTACAGAAAAAACGATAAAGTTGTAATAAGACATGATGTTAAAGAAAAAATATCCGGAGATGATAATGAAAATAGTAATTACCACATAAGCAATAGGAGAGTAAAAGTAGGCTGTCATTTCCTTTTTGAATATGTAATAAGAGTTTTTCATGGTATTAATAAAGACCGCTTACTCCGACTCTGTGGTAACCAGTTTAATAAAAATATCTTCCAGGGTCATTTTAACCGCTCTAATTTCCAATAATCCCCATCTGTTTTCCACAATTTTTTGAGCGATGGCTTTTCGATTATCAATATCTCCCTCACTTTCAACCATAAAGCTAAAAACAGAATCGTTGGTTGATTCCTTGTTTACCACCTTAACGACCCCCTTTATATTTCCTAATTTCTCGGAAATCTGCTGTTGGGGACCATCTACCTGGACATAAATCCGTGTATTTTTTTGAAGCTGATCCATGAGATTTTCAGGAGTATCCTTTGCAACGATTATCCCGTCGTTTATAATAATAACCCTGCTACATATCATGCTGACTTCAGGCAATATATGAGTGCTTAATATAATAGTTCTATCCCCTGCAAGGTTTTTAATTAGATCTCTAATTTCTATAATTTGCTTGGGGTCGAGACCTGCCGTAGGTTCATCAAGGATTAAAACTTCAGGATCGTTAAGAAGCGCCTGCGCAATTCCCACTCTTTGGCGGTATCCTTTTGATAAGACTCCGATGATCCTGCCGGAAACTTCCAGCAACCCGCAATCCCCCAGTACGCATTCTACTTTCCGGCTTCTCTCATGTGCCGGTATACCTTTAACTTCCGACACAAAGTGCAGATAGTTTCTGGTAGTCATGTGTGTGTAAAGGGGAGCGTTCTCCGGCAGGTATCCTAAGCGCTTGCGGACTTCCAGGGAATCATTCATTACGCAGTATCCGGCTACTCTGGCTTTTCCGCTCGTAGGAGGCATAAAACAACTGAGGAGGCGCATTGTCGTTGTTTTACCTGCTCCGTTAGGACCAAGAAAGCCAAGAATTTCTCCTTTTGCTGCGGAAAATGATACATTGCTGATGGCTTGAGTCTGCCCGAAAAATTTAGTAAGATTTTCAGCCTGAATCATAATTTGGAAAAGATTTTATGTCCGTATTTCTGATTTATCGACACCAACTAAATCAAGTTTTCGTTCGATTATTTCTTTTAATGCGATTTCCATAGGAGGAGTTTTTTCCTCAACCTCAACCTTCGGTTTGTAGCCACTGTTTAATTGACTTACCCGTTTAGTAAGAACTTTTGATAATATAAAACGGTTTGGAATAATTTCCTCTGCTTTTGCCATAAGACTATATTTGCTCATATCCCCTTCTCCTTAAAAAAAGGTTATAAATAAACAAAGCATTTTCAAATTATTGTGTCAGAAATTTCTATGAAAAAAAAAGCTCACGGATTTAGGCTGATGAACCCCGATAGACAAATAATTTTACTTTTACCAAGTTAAATAAGCACTGCCATTTATCTAACGGGGTGAACACGGATAAGAAAATAAAATAAATCCGTGAATATCCGCATTAATCCGTGAGCAAATATGTTTCTAAAACTAACTTCTTATTATAACTTAAGCGGGCACTTTATTAAACAATATATTTAGTCTTTTTTGCCGGAATCTTCAAATTCAGCATCTACCACATCATCACCGGATGGTTTCTTGCCCTGATCGGTTCCTGGGGGTGTCTGTCCTGGGGAAGCTGGTTCTGACTGCTGTTTATACATTACCTCCGCCAATTTATGAGAAACCTGTGTTAAGTTTTCCATTTCTTTCTTGATTTCTTCGGTATTATTGCTTTCTAACGCTTTTTTAGCTTTTTCAATGGCTTCTTCTAACGGTTTTCTATCATTCTCCGGCAGTTTATCCTTATGTTCATTAAATGTTTTTTCCGTTTGATATATTAGAGAATCAGCCTGGTTGCGAATCTCAATCTCTTCCCTTCTTTTTTTATCATCCTCCGCATGGGATTCAGCGTCTTTAACCATATTATTAATTTCATCTTCAGATAATCCGCTGGAAGCAGTGATTGTTATTTTTTGTTCCTTTCCTGTTCCTTTATCCTTGGCTGAAACATTGACAATTCCATTAGCATCTATATCAAAAGTCACTTCGATTTGCGGAATGCCGCGAGGTGCTGCGGGAATACCGACTAAATGAAATTTGCCAAGGGTTCTATTGGTAGATGCCATATCTCTTTCACCCTGTAGGACATGAATTTCAACGCTGGTCTGGTTATCTGCCGCTGTAGAAAAAACTTCTGTTTTTTTAGTTGGAATGGTGGTATTCCGCTCAATGAGTTTGGTCATTACCCCGCCTAAGGTCTCAATGCCGAGAGACAGTGGGGTTACATCGAGCAGCAGGATATCCTGCACATCACCGGACAATACACCTCCCTGAACTGCAGCGCCTAATGCAACCACTTCGTCCGGGTTTACGCCTTTATGAGGTTCCTTGCCAAAAAGGTTTTTTACCAGTTCGTGTACTTTGGGAATCCGTGTTGAACCTCCTACAAGAACACCTTCATGAATGTCATTGGGGGAGATACCGGCGTCCTTCAATGCGTTATGGCAAGGCTGAAGAGATTTTTGAATTGAATCATCAGCCAATTGTTCAAATTTTGCCCGGGTTAACCTCACATTGAAGTGCTTTGGCCCGGAGGTGTCAGCAGTAATAAAAGGCAGGTTAATTTCCGTTTCCATAGTGGTGGAAAGCTCCATTTTTGCTTTTTCCGCCGCCTCTCGAAGTCTCTGCAAAGCCATACTATCTTTACTCAGATCAATACCCTGATCTTTTTTAAATTCTGCAACCAACCAGTCAATGATTTTATGGTCAATATTATCACCGCCCAGATGAGTATTACCGTTTGTGGCTTTAACTTCCACCACGTTGTCACCGACTTCCAGAATGGATATATCGAAAGTTCCACCTCCAAAGTCGTACACGGCCACAAGCTCATCTTTTTTCTTGTCCAGACCGTAAGCGAGAGCTGAAGCAGTAGGTTCGTTAATGATTCGTTTTACATCAAGACCTGCTATTTTGCCTGCGTCTTTAGTTGCCTGTCGCTGACTATCGTTGAAATAGGCTGGGACAGTAATAACCGCCTCGGTAACTTTTTCTCCGAGATAGGCTTCTGCTGATTTTTTTAGTTTTTGCAAAATCATTGCAGCAATTTCAGGAGGGTTGTATTCTTTTCCATTGGTAGATATTCTTGCTTCACCGTTAGAGCCCTTTATGACTTTGTAGGGCACCATCTTCATTTCTTCTGATACTTCATCATAACGTCGCCCCATAAAGCGTTTAATTGAATACACAGTATTTTCCGGATTTGTAACCGCCTGTCGTTTAGCTACCTGTCCTACAAGGATTTCTCCACTTTTGGAAAAGCCCACAACAGAAGGTGTGGTTGTGTTTCCCTCTTCATTTACAATGACTTTGGGGTCTCCACCTTCCATAACGGCTACCACGGAGTTTGTTGTCCCAAGATCAATACCAATAATTTTTCCCATAATTCATTCCTTTCTTTGCAGATTTCTAAGGTTATATTTTTTTGTGTTTACCTCGTTAGAAATACCTGAACAGAATAAATTTCAAATTAGGAAACAAACATCAAGCATTTCTAACGAGGTTTATACCTGTTTTCCATCTATAAAATCAAAAACAAGGGATGTCAAGTTAAGAGGAGATATTTTTAGTTATGCTATTAGAAAAATATGGTAAAATAAATACTTTTATAGATAACGGATGCGGGCAGTAGGTTGTTGGCTGAAAAAGAAGACCAATGACCGATACCCAATATCAAATAATCAATGACCAATAAACAGGGTAAAGTCATTATATTAGGCGCCGGACCAGGAGACCCTGGTCTTCTCACTTTAAAAGGGAAGGAATGGATAGAAAAGGCAGATGTGATCATCTATGATTACCTTGCCAATGAGCGATTTCTGGATTTCACACGGGTTAATACTGAGAAGATCTTTGTTGGCAAAAAAAAAGGAGACCACACACTATCTCAAGAACAAATTAATGAGTTAATGCTTAAAAGAGCTAAAGAAGGCAATCTGGTTGTACGCCTTAAAGGGGGTGATCCTTTTATCTTCGGGCGCGGGGGGGAAGAAGCAGAAGAACTGGTCAACGCGGGAATCGCTTTTGAAATTGTGCCCGGAGTTACCGCGGCAACATCAGTCCCTGCTTATGCCGGTATACCTCTTACCCATAGAAATTTCACATCAACAATAGCCTTTGTTACCGGTCATGAAAACCCTGAAAAAGAGCATTCGGAGATTGCCTGGGACAAAATTTCCACTGGAATAGGAACGCTTGTTTTTTTGATGGGAGTCATAAATTTACCCAATATTGTGAATACTTTGATCAATAATGGCAGGGATAAAAGTACCCCTGTTGGTATTATTCGCTGGGGGACGACGCATAAGCAGGAAACTATAATCGGAACCCTTGAAAATATCGTAGAGCTGGCCAAAAAAAGAAAAATTAAGCCACCTTCAATTATTGTCGTAGGGGATGTTGTTAGATTGAATAAAAAATTAAACTGGTTTGAAACTAAACCTCTCTTTAAAAAACAGATAATTGTAACCAGGGCCCATGATCAAGCCAGTAATTTTTCCAAACTTCTGGAAAAAAAAGGGGCTTGTCCCGTTGAGTTTCCAACAATCGAAACTGTTCCTCCAGATAGCTGGGAAGCGCTTGATAAAGCAATTGAAAATATTGAGATGTATGATTGGCTTATCTTTACCTCTGCGAATGGCGTTAAAAATTTTCTTCTGCGAATAAAAGAAAATCAAAAAGATGTCAGGTGCTTAAAAGGGATCAAGCTATGTGCCATTGGGCCTAAAACAGCGGAAGTCTTGGAAAAATTTGATCTCAGGATTGATTTTGTTCCGGCAGAGTACAAGGCGGAAGCCATTATTGAGGGATTAGGCTCAAATGAAGTCAGGGGGAAGAAAATTTTGATTCCAAGGGCTGCTGTAGCTCGAGAAGTGTTACCGGAAGAACTGGTTAAATTGGGCGCAACAGTTGACGTAGTTGACGCTTATAAAACCATTCAGCCCAAAGGAAAGACCGGTGAAATTCGAGAGATGCTAAAAAATAAGGAGGTTGGTGTCATTACTTTTACCTCGTCTTCAACAGTAACCAATTTTATAAGTATGTTCAAAAAAGAGGAAATTTCTAATCTTGTGAATGGTGTTACTATAGCTTGTATAGGTCCAATAACCGCTGAAACAGCGGAAAAGAATGGTCTGAACGTCTCTATCATTCCTGCAAATTACACTATCGAAGCCTTCACAGATGCCATTGTCGATTTTTATCAACACAGGCGGATGCCGGTTGATGGTGGGTAGTAAATAATTTGCGGTTGATAGATGACAGTATTTGTTTAAATATTTTCATGCGTAAAGGGAAATTCTTTGCGCACAAGAGCAGCATCAAAATATGAATTTGCCACAAATTATATTAAAGCAACATAATGTTTATAAAAACTGTTGCATCAAGCGTATTTTTAATGTTAGCTGTAGGATTTAATTCTTCCCCTGTCGCTGCAGCTTCAATAGAGTATCATCACAAAGACAGCCAACCTGAAATCTTAGCCAAAATTTAGGTGCAAAAAGCATGGGCTCGAGCAACTCCACCAAACGCCAGCAACGGTGCTGTCTATATGACTTTACAAAATGACAGTCCTGTAAACGATCTTTTGCAGGGAGTTGAAACTCCGGTTGCAAAAGTCGTTGAGCTGCACTCCATAACTGAGGAAAAAGGCATGATGTTCATGCATCCGGTACAAAACATATCTATACCGGCTCATGGTACTGCTGTATTAAAACCGGGCAGCAATCACATGATGCTTGTAGATTTGAAGGAACAGCTTAAAGTTGGAAATCATATTGATCTAATACTAAAATTCAGACATGCAGGAGAGATAAAGCTCAAAGTCCCTGTTCAAAAAAATCAGGAGGACATGCATGAACATCATGAGATGAAACATGATGATTTTCATTAAAGAGTAGTTTTTTATTAATTAAGCCTTGTTTGTAGAAATCCTTAGCACTACTAACCTGCATGACCTTGTTTTATTAACAAAGGTTTATTTGCAATTCTGGGGCGGTAACTCCATTTGGTTGTGGCCGCTTGCCACGGTGTGCCAATTGGAATGAAGGAATGATGACTGTAATCCAAAAAAGCAAAAGAAGGTGTCTATTCTTGATTTCAGGCATAACCCTTTTGAGTGGCTTAATGGTTACGATGTATCTGCTTTTGCCCTCTCATCAAAGTGAGACTCTAATGAATCAATGATCTGTCCTTTGTTTAATCTCCCAAAGGGAACCAAGGATACATCCTAATATAACAGCTAATACCAATCCCTGGATGGCTTCATCTATTGCAGGGTGATATCTCTCCGGGTTAGTTAGGGAGAGGAAAAAACCGCCGGTGCGCAGTATTAACCACAAAGAGGTAGAAAGTAAAACAGCTTTAGGGAACGGCCTCTTGAATGGAAGCCGTTCCTGGGAAACAGCCATAAACCCTCCGACCACTATGCCAAAAACAGCGCCTACAATCGAAAAAGTAACAAAGTTATAAAGCAGGCTATTTTCAAAAGGAAAGGCGCCGCTCATTGCATTTAACGCCAAGGCAATCCAACCCCAGATTATACCGGCAGCAGCACCTAAACCAATCCCTTTTTTCAAATCAAAATAATGGTAGTTCATACGTTCTTTCCAAATCTTTTTCAATAGACTTTTTTGACAGGATTAACATGATAAAGTTGATTTTAGTTGCAGGTTAATAAATGTAGATTTAAAAAAAAATCAGAAATCCCAATCATCCTGTTATCCTCTCTAAATGCATTTAATGACACGGCATGCCTATAGCGTGCCTGGCGTCATGGAAGGTGTCATGTACGCCCGGTGCGACAGATTCGCTTCCATAAACAATGATAACCATTGCCAGGGCTACCCCACAAATCATTAATGCAGGCAACAATCCTGCGAAAAAAGATTGTTCTTTTTCAATACTTTGTTCCATCATTTTCACCCCCTTTTTTTATTGTATATACTATTCCTGATAACAATTCCTGTGTGATTGGACTGCTTCATAAAGTTCCGGCCAATTTGTTTGGCAGTCAGTTTTCCATTGATCACAAAAAATAAGTTTTTCCAATGACAAGCGGGGCAACCATCCTGCGGACTCCAGTTCAGGTTTTACAGGAAAGTGGGTGACATAACCAACGCAAAGATAAGCAACCGGCACTATATTTTCAGGCAAGCATAAAATTTTAGATAATTCCCTGTTATGAATAATGCTGACCCAGCCGACTCCAAGTCCTTCCGCCCTTGCAGCCAACCATAGATTATGAATGGCGCAAACAGAGCTAAACATGTCCATATCCGGATTTGCGGTTCGTCCGATGACTGCGGGTCCGAAGCGGTTTCTATCACAGGTAATGCATATATTTAAAGGTGATTCCAAAATTCCTTCCAGCTTAAACTTTTGATAACTTTTTCTTTTATCTTCTGAAAACATCAAGGTTGCTTCAGAATTAGCACGTTTAAAGGCTTCATGAACAGCCTTACGAATCTTAATATCTTTTATTAAGATAAAGTTCCACGGCTGCATAAAGCCGACCGATGGAGCGTGATGAGCAGCATGTAAAATACGGGATAACACTTCTTCCGAGATCGTATCATTATGGAATTGACCTCGAATATCGCGTCGGGAGTAAATTGCGCGGTAAACACCATTCTTATCGCTTTCTTTAAACTCATTTTTTATAGTCAAGCTTTCTTTTGCACTCATTATTAGTATCGGGCTCAAAAAAAAATCCCCAAACTCATAATTGAGTTTGGGGATTTTCCCTTTTTAATCCTCAAACGTTTGTCAGTATTGACAGCCTTATCTCACAGGGCTTTCAATTACCTGCTTACAGGCAGGTCTTCTGGCTCTCAGATCATCCTACTTACCGCTCCTTCCCATTCATTTGACTGAACAGTGGTTATTTGCGGTGTTCGTCCCTGATTACAGCGGCGGGCCCACTCCAGTTTTTTACTGGATTCCCTGTTTTCCTCTTTCGAGAACCTGTAGCTGATTAAATGTATAATCAATTTTATTAAAAGTGTCAAGACAATTAAGGAATTAAAAAAAATCGAGTTGCACGCGAACTCCGTAAATAGTTATATTCCGGGCTTCGGTTCTCGGGAGATTTTTATGAAGCTGTATATCCGGAGTAATAGACAGGTTGTCCCAAAATTGGTAGTGGTAAAAAATCTCAGTAACCCTCTGCTCATCCGAAAATTCACTTGCTATCTTTTCATGAGAAAACAACCCTGGATACCCCGTGCGGGAGCACGGG
>CEQE01004678.1_pt1 | contig 17369 bp, 12 predicted proteins | sample 356201 | NCBI WGS metagenome assembly CEQE01 (sample SAMEA2619970, study PRJEB7988) | marine metagenome | biome: marine biome (ENVO:00000447); feature: mesopelagic zone (ENVO:00000213) & marine oxygen minimum zone (ENVO:01000065); material: "saline water (ENVO:00002010), including plankton...
ATTTGATAACTGGAAGTCGATACCCCCCAGAGAAAATTATTTGGAAAATTTTTCATTATTATTATATAAAAAACGTATTGATAAAAATTAAAATCATATTGTAGGAATGATTAAATCAAAAAAAGTTGCATTAATTACTGGTGTTTCACGAATTAAAGGAATTGGTTATACTCTAGCAAAAACATTAATAAATAAAGGAATATTAGTTCATGCCACTGGTTGGTCAAAATATGATCAAATAACAAGATTTTATGAAAAAAATAATTGTAGAATAAGCGATGTGAAAAAATATTTTATGGAAAATAAGAATAATTCATACTATTCTGAAATAGATTTAGAAATGAAAAATTCGCCGGGAAAAATTATTTTAGATACTATAAATTATTTTGGTAAATTAGATATTGTTATTTGCTGTCATGCTAGAAGTATCAATCAAAATTTGTCTGAATTAACATTGGATGAACTTGATAAAGCTTGGTTTACAAATGTAAGATCCACTGTAATGTTGTGTAAATTGTTTAATAACAACCGTACTCCAGGAAAAGGTGGTAGGTTTATTGTCTTTACTTCTGGCCAACATATTGAGCCAATGGCAAATGAGATTCCATATGCAATATCTAAAGGTGCTTTACTTCAAATGACAAAAACCATGTCAGATGCAGTCATTGACAATGGAATAACAGTAAATTGTATTAATCCAGGCCCTGTAGATACAGGATATGTTAAGCAAGATCAATTAGAAGAAATAGCCCAAAAATTTCCAGCTAAAAGATGGGGTACACCAGATGATATATCAAAACTTGTGTCATGGTTGGTAAGCAAAGAGGCGGAATGGATGACAGGTCAAGTTATTGATTATGAAGGTGGTTTCAGACGATATCATGAATAAAAAATATTTCAATAACTAACCTTTGACTGCTCCAGCTGTCAATCCTTTAACAATCCTTTTTTGCCATAGTGATAGTTGCAGCATTTACAGAGAATGCTGTAAAAATACAAATAATGGATGTTAATAGTTTAAATTTTTTCATATGGTTCTCCTTTAGAGTTTAAAAAAATTTTTTTATAAAACAATATAATATTTATGTCAATATTTATATAATATAAAAATTTTACTGTTTATAATAATAATACAAAATTTGATATATCATTTTAGAAGATTAATCAAATCCCTTAATGATTATTTGATTTACAGCATCATTATTTGGCCTTTCAAACTGGAAGATTCACATACATCAAGTAGTCTTTGGATTTCAGCACCGCGTTTAAAATCAGGTTTTTCATGGACACCAGTTTTTATGCTTTTTATGAAAAGTTCATATATATTTGGTGTAATACCACATTCAAGTGAATCCCACTTTGCATCATCAATATTTTCACCCACACACCATTCAAGTTTTGTTGGGGATTTATCCAAATTGATTCTTAGAGAACCCTTACTTCCGAAAAGGCGCATTGAAACGGTGTTGTTGTGGCCAACGGCCCAACGTGTAGTATGAACTGTCCCTATAGCACCGTTTTTAAAAATGAGATTTATTACTGCCGAATCATTTGCATCTAAAGGATATTTCCCTATACGATTTCCTTTAACATTGTCAAAAGTCTTTAAAACACAACTGATTTTTTCAACTTGGCCAATAGGGTAAGTTGCAAAATCCAGAATGTGTACACCTACGTCTCCAAGTACACCTTTACTACCATGCTGTGTAGAAAGCCTCCATAACCAACGAGATTCATTTTTCCAATCTCCCCATGCTTTACTGACAAGCCAACTTTGAAGATAACTAGCTTCTAGATGAATGACTTCACCGATTTCACCAGACTGTACTATCTTATAAGCATTTTGAATTGCTGATGCATTTCGATAACTAAAATTTACCATGTTAACTAGCCCCTTAGATTCCGCTAATTCAGACATTTTTAGGGCATCATCATAATTTTCAGCCAGTGGTTTTTCACAAAGCACATGTTTACCTGCTTCTAAAAGGGGAATTGTAGTTTCATAATGGTATCTATCTGATGTGACATTTGCTACTGCATCAAATTCTTTAAATTTGATAAGATCTTCAACACGATTGAAAACATTTTTAATTTCGTGTTTTGTTGCAAATTCTTTGGCTACGCTTGGTGCAATATCGCAAGCTGCGACGAGTTGAGTACCTTCTATTTTTTTTAATTCTTCAGCATGGGTATTGGCCATACTTCCAGTTCCAATAATTGCAATTCGAATCATCGGAATCCTTCACTTCCATTTTCGTGTAGTTTTGGGCCACGCTCCACTATTTTTTCTATAGGCTCCGAAGGCTTACTTGAATAGTTATCCATCCATAATTTCTCTTCAGGGCGAGCCCATTTAACTGCATTTCTTAAAATCATGCGTATTTCTTTTTGATAGTAGATAGGATAAGTTTCATGACCAGGACTGAAATAAAATATTTTCCCATTTCCGCGTCGATAAACCAGTCCAGATCGAAATGTTTCTCCTCCTTGAAACCAACTGGAAAAAATAATTTCTTCGGCGGAGGGTACTTGAAATGGTTCTCCATACATTTCGGATTGTGGAATTTCAAAGAAACGATTTAATCCATTTGTAATTGGGTGTCCAGGATTGCAGACCCAAACTCGTTCCATTTCTCCTGCTTCTCTCCAAATTAGTGAACAGGTTGTTCCCATCAATCGTCGAAAGATTTTTGAAAAATGCGCAGAATGAAGTACAATGAGTCCCATACCTTCAAGAACTCTCTCTTGCACCCTGTCTACAATTCTATCTTCCACCTGATTATGTGCTGCATGCCCCCACCACGTTAAAACATCTGTCTCTTTTAAAACTTCTTCAGTTAAACCATGTTCATCCTCCTGGAGTGTTGCAGTTCTGGAGGATATCTCAGGATCTTCATCTAAAGCTGAAGCAATGCATGAGTGCATACCTTCAGGATACATATTTTTTACTAGCTCATTCGAATGTTCATGAACATTCTCACCCCATACGGTTACTCTGATTGACATATTCGTATTATCATTTGTGGTTTATAATTAAGTATTGAATGTAATTTGTTTAATATATTTTAGAAAAAATCAATATTTATATTTCGAATTTAGTTTTTCGGATGTTAATATTGAACATATTATTGTATCATTTAATCAATAAAAAAACATAAAGATTATTAAAATAATTTAATTAATAAATCTTTAATTACTATCAATAAATCAAGTATTATGATTTTTATCATTGATGATTTGAATCGAAATGTGAATTAATTGCAGGTATTGGTATAAGAAATTATCTATTGCTAAGATTAAATGGATTTAGATTCTATGGACACCAAATGTTTTTTTGGATATTTGAAATTATATCGTCTATTATTTAATTGATTCAAAATTTGTTGCGTAATTAGCCCTACTCAGAAAAAATTATGGATTCTTCATATTGATTTTATACGGGTAAATTAAACTTCAATGCATCAACATAGCATCGACACAGAGATTATCCAATTACTTCTCGAAGGAGAGTTCCACGCGCCTCGATCATGGCTTGGATTCCATGAAGAGTTGAAGGGAAAAAAACGCCGGGAGTGGGTGGTCCGGGTTTGGGAACCTTCCGCAGTTGAAGTGAAAATTGACTGGGAGGCAGGACCGCAATTGGGAGAGGGGGAACCGATGCAAAAGCTGCATGAGGCGGGCATCTTTGAATGGCGTGGAAAAAGCCGTCCAAAACTCACTCCCTACCGTCTCCACTGCCGTTTCCAGGACGGTTCTGTTTTGAATTGTTTCGATCCCTACTATTTCCAGGTTCATTTTGAAGAACTGGACCAGCATCTTTTTGGTGAAGGAAGTCACTTGCGTCTCTTCGAAAAAATGGGTGCCCACCCGCAGGAAATCGATGGTGTGCAGGGAACCCGATTTTCAGTCTGGGCCCCAAATGCAAAACGTGTGAGTGTGGTTGGTGATTTCAATGGCTGGAACGGACTGAAACATCCGATGCAGGCCATCGGCAGCAGCGGCATCTGGGAGCTTTTCCTGCCGGGTATCGGCCAAGGGATGTTCTACAAATTCGAGATCAAGGGTAAAGGAGGTGAAGTTTTTCTTAAATCGGACCCATTTGCCTTTGCCTCGGAGATGCGCCCTTCAACTGCCTCAAAGGTAGTCCATCTGGAAGATTATGTCTGGCAGGACGAGTCCTGGATGGAGAACCGCCGTACCCAGGATCCGCTTAAACAGCCGATCAACATTTACGAGGTTCATCTTGGTTCTTGGAAACGCAAAGCGGATCAGCAGGACCGTTTTCTCAGTTACCGTGAAGCAACCGAGGAACTGATTCCCTATGCCAAAGACATGGGATACACCCATCTGGAACTTCTGCCACTGGCGGAGCATCCGTTGGATGCCTCATGGGGTTATCAGGTGACGGGCTATTTCGCTCCTTCCTCACGCTATGGTAGTCCTGCGGATTTCATGAATTTTGTGGATCAATGTCATCACCATGGACTGGGTGTGATCATGGACTGGGTCCCTGGACATTTTCCGACCGATGCCCATGGCCTGGCGCGTTTCGACGGCACCCCGCTTTATGAGCATGAGGACCCGCGTAAAGGAACACACAAGGAGTGGGGCACACTGGTTTTCAACTATGGACGCAACGAGGTACGGAATTTTCTCATTTCGAATGCTCTATTCTGGTTCGAATATTATCACCTCGATGGAATCCGAGTTGATGCAGTGGCATCGATGCTTTATTTGGACTACAACCGTAAGCCGGGAGAATGGGTACCTAACCAAGATGGAGGAAGGAAAAACCTGGAGGCCGTCACGTTTCTACGGCAACTGAACCGGGTTCTTTTTGAGAAATTCCCGGGAATCCTCTCGATTGCCGAGGAATCCACTTCCTGGTCCGGGGTCAGTCACCCGACCTACACCGGCGGACTGGGATTCAACATGAAATGGAACATGGGCTGGATGAACGACACTCTGCGTTACATTGAAAAGGATCCGATTTACCGAAAATATGATCATCATCTGATGACTTTTTCGATTATGTATGCCTTCAGTGAAAATTTTGTACTTCCGATTTCCCACGATGAGGTCGTCCATGGCAAGCGCTCTCTTTTAGATAAGATGCCTGGAGATGAATGGCAGAAACGTGCCAACCTTCGGCTTTATCATGCCTACCGGATGGGGCATCCGGGCAAGAAACTGATCTTCATGGGCGGAGAATTTGGGGAGTGGCGTGAATGGGATGAAAACACGAGCCTTGACTGGCATCTGCTCGAAACCGAAGGACACTGCCAACTCCAGCACTTCAGCCGGGAACTGAATCGGCTTTATCTTGAATTGCCTGCACTCTACAGCAATGATTTTGACTGGAATGGTTTCTGTTGGATCGATCACAGCGACCAGGACAACAGTGTTCTTGCTTTTTTACGCATGCCTGAAGAAAATTTTGGATCGAATGAACACTCGGAACGTTCATCTTCTTCAGACTCTCCTGTGGTCTTTGTCTTCAACTTCACTCCGGTGCCGAGGACGGGTTATGTGTTGGGTATGCCTGAAGCAGGAGCCTACCAAAAAATATTCGATACGGATGATTCCTGGTTTGGAGGTTCTGGATTCAACAACCAATCCAGGATCCCGATGGAAAATCATTCCAGCCATGGATTTTCCAAAAGAGTTACTCTGGATCTGCCTCCATTAGCGGCATTGATGCTTCAACCTGTGTGAGAACGATTCATCTTCTAAAACGCTTTTGAGGGTAACAGGGAATCAAAATGCTGATTTTGTCAAGAATGCTTTGATCATAATGGGAATTTAAAAGATGCCGCAAAACCGTCCTGAAATGGAAAAAATCTGGGATCTGATTGCCGATTACCGTCGTTTGGACAGTGAGGGGTTGATCCACTCGATGGCCCATCATCTGGAATTTTCCCAGTGTAAAAACCGTTATACCGTTGAGGATTTTGATGTCTATCGGAGCCTGACGGTTTCTCTTCGTGACCGTCTAGTCGAGTTTTGGAACGATACCCAGCAGACCTACCACCTGAATCCGACAAGGCAGGTCTATTACCTCTCACTCGAATACCTGGTCGGGCGCAGTCTGCGCAACAATCTGATCAACCTCGGCATCTATGAAGAATGCCGGGAAGCTCTGCGATTGATTGGCTATGACCTGGATGAGATCGAGGAAATGGAAGTGGATGCCGGATTGGGAAACGGGGGACTGGGCAGGTTGGCATCATGTTTTCTGGACTCGATGGCAACCCTCCAAATTCCTGCCCATGCCTACGGCATTCGTTATGAGTTTGGTATTTTTCAACAAATGATCGAACGCGGAGAGCAGAAGGAAACACCCGACAACTGGCTCAGTCAGGGATACCCCTGGGAGATTCCGCGTTGGGATGTGCTTTATCCGGTCCAGTTCTACGGATACGTCCAGAGCCGGAAGGATGACGAAGGCCGTGAATGGAGGCAATGGGTGGGCGGAGAATCCGTGCAAGCGATGGCCTATGACGTTCCAGTCAGCGGGTATCAGAACCAGACGGTGAACAACTTGCGTCTGTGGTCTGCAAAAGCGTCAAAGGTTTTCGATTTTCAGATTTTCAACCGGGGGGATTACATGCAGGCGGTTGAAGAAAAACAGCGCAGTGAAACCATTTCAAAGGTCCTTTATCCTAATGACCAAGGTTTTTCAGGCAAGGAACTGCGTTTGAAGCAACAGTATTTTTTTGTTTCTGCCTCGCTTCAGGACATCATCCGACGTTTTAAAGCACACCATTCCGATTTTTCACGATTCCACGAATGGGTTGCCATCCAACTCAATGACACGCATCCCTCGATTGCTATACCGGAACTGATGAGACTCCTCATCGACGAGGAGGGTCTGGAATGGCTCGAAGCCTGGGAGGTGGTGATTCAGGTCTTCAGTTACACCAACCATACCGTTCTGCCAGAAGCCCTCGAACGTTGGTCTTCCTCGATGCTAGGGCATCTCCTGCCGAGGCACCTTGAAATCATCTACGAAATCAACAGGCGTTTCATCGAACAGGTCCGCATCAGTCATCCAGGTGATGAAAACCTTGCCAAACGGGTTTCTCTGGTGGAGGACGGCCCGGATCAGCAAATCCGCATGCCTTATTTGAGTATCATAGGCAGCCACGCTGTTAACGGCGTGGCCGCACTGCACACTAAACTATTGAAAACCACAGTTTTCGAGGATTTTTTCAAACTTTTTCCGGAACGCTTTCTCAACAAAACCAACGGAATCACCCCGAGACTCTGGCTGTTACAGGCCAATCCGGAACTTGCAGAACTGATCACCAGCCGAATTGGTCACGGTTGGGGAAAAAATCTGGAGGAACTCCGTTCTCTTGAGCAGCATCTCGATAATGACGGTTTCCAGGCGCAATGGCGTGAGGTGAAGCAGCTCAAAAAGAATCAATTATTAGGCTGGCTGGAAAAAAAGAACGGATATTTCCTCAATCCAAGTTCCTTCTTCGATGTCCAGATCAAACGCATCCACGAATACAAACGCCAGTTACTCAATCTGCTGCATACCGTCTATCTGTACCGCGGGTTGAGGGAGGACACGAATCTCAAACCTGAGCCGCGGACGGTGATTCTTGCAGGCAAGGCAGCGCCGGGATATTTTGCCGCGAAGCTGATCATCAAATTGACTCACGACATTGCCGATGTGATCAATAATGATCCGCTTACATCAGAACGATTGCAATTGGTGTTTATTGAAAATTATGGGGTCACCGTGGCGGAAAAACTGATCCCGGCGACGGATCTTTCCCAACATATCTCGACTGCAGGAACGGAAGCATCTGGAACAGGAAACATGAAGTTTTCTTTGAACGGGGCTTTGATTCTTGGAACCCTCGATGGAGCAAACATCGAAATCCGGGAGGAAGTTGGAGAGGAAAACCTGTTTGCCTTCGGATTGGATTCTGACTCGGTGGGGAAACTTCGATCAGAGGGCTACCGTCCTTCGGATTACCTGGAGTGCAATCGTGAACTGGAAGAAGTACTGGAGATGATCGAATCCGGTCATTTCAATCCAGGGCGTCCTGAACTGTACTCGGAACTCTGCCGGGACCTCAGGGAACACGACCACTTCATGCTGCTTGCTGATTTTGATTCCTACCTCAGGGCCCAGCATACCGTAGTCGAAGCACGAAAGGATCAAAAAAGTTGGACTCGGAAATCAATCATGAACACGGCAGGTTCCGGAAAATTTTCCAGTGACCGAACCATCCTTGAATACGCCCAAGAGATTTGGAAGGTCGAACCCGTACCGACTGAACTCCATGGGCACAAGATCTGATCTTGACAACCTTCCCAACCTTAAAAACCATCTAAAAATATGATTTCGAATCAGGACTCGGATTGGTGGAAAAAAGCCGTTTTTTACCAGATCTATCCACGTAGTTTTTATGACAGCAACAATGATGGATTCGGAGACCTGGTTGGGGTGATCGAGAAACTGGATTACCTCAACGATGGCCGGGGTGGAGGTCTAGGCATTGATGCGATCTGGTTTTCGCCCATATTTAAATCCCCTCAAAAGGATTTTGGATACGACATTAGCGATTACTGTGGCATTGATCCGGACTACGGGACTTTGGCAGACTTTGATCTTTTAATTGAGGAAGCCCATCGTCGAGGAATCCGGGTGGTGCTTGATCTGGTCCTCAATCACAGTTCAGATCTCCATCCCTGGTTTGTCGAATCGAGAAAGGATCGTACGAATCCCAAACAGGACTGGTATGTCTGGGTGGACGCGCAAGCAGATGGTTCTGTACCCAACAATTGGCTTTCACTTTTTGGAGGAAAGGCCTGGACCTTCGAGGAACAACGCGGCCAGTATTACCTTCATAGTTTTCTCCAGGAACAACCCGACCTGAACTGGTACAATCCTGAAGTCCGTGAAGAACTAGCTAAAGTGGTGCGTTTTTGGATGAACCGCGGGGCTGACGGATTCAGACTGGACACGGTGAACTTCTTCGCCTATGACCAGAAGCTCCGGAACAATCCCAGGAGAGATCCCGATGATCCCATGCTTGAAAAAGGACAGGAAGCGAACCCTTATTTCCATTATTACACCCTCTATTCCAAAGATCGTCCGGAAAACCTGGAATTCATTCGTTTTTTGCGTGGGCTCTTTGATGAAAAGCATGGAACCACTTCGATCGGAGAAATCGGTAGTAATCTTGGACTGGAAGGGACGATCAAGCAAACCGCGGATTATGTCAAAGGAACGGACCATCTGCATATGGCCTATACCTTTGCGATGCTCAGCACCGAAATGAATGCAGCTTTTTTTGCGAGGGTCGTGGAATTGACCGAGGCCCATTTTGGTGATAGTTGGCCTTGCTGGTCCTTAGGCAATCACGACACCTGCAGGTTGATGACCCGTTTTAACTGCATGGGAGAACGTCAAGGTTTCCAGCAGATGATGCTGATGCTTCTGCTTTGCCTGAAAGGAACTCCAATCCTTTATTATGGTGAGGAACTGGATATGGAACAAATTTCATTTAACCAAGATCAGTTGAAAGATCCCCTTGGAGTTTATTTCTGGCCACAGAATAAAGGGCGGGATGGCTGCCGTATCCCTTTTCCGTGGAAATCCGATGAGCCGAATCAGGGCTTCAATCTAGGAGCGGAATGTTGGCTTCCTTCTGGTAGTCCCCTCGCATTGGATGAGGCAGAAAAAATGCCTGAAAGTACTTTGAACCTGATCCGAGAGATGCTCAAAATCCGAAAACAACGACCTGCCCTTCACTCAGGAAAATATCTCAGACTTCTGCTGGAAGAAGACTGCCTCGTCTTCAAACGTGAAACCGATCAAGAAAGTATCACCATCGCAGCAAATTTTTCGGCCGTCGAAAGGAGATTGGATCATGATCTTTCCAACTGCAGGGATCTGACTCCGAAGGGTTTGATTCGACGAGGAAGGATGGAGGGTATGAGCCTGAAGCTTCCTCCTTCTGGAATTTTCATCGGAATGCACTAGTTTGAAAGATTCCCTGCTTCCTAGGGAGTGGATTCTCAGCCGAAGGGCACTCAACCTGATTTTCCTATCCAACGGTTTCAGTTTCGCAACCATCGTACCGCATTTTCCATGGTTGCAGCGCAAGCTTGAACTGGGTGATGCAATGACCGGATTTGCGCTTTTGTTCCCGGCCATAGGCGCGGTCAGCATGATGCTTTTGACGGGGAATCTGATTCAGCGCTTCGGTAGCAGGAAACTAATCCTGGTTGGTGGATTGGTGATGCAGCTATGTCTCCCCCTGATTTTACTCATGCCCACACTTATTTTTCTGGCTCCGGTTCTGTTGCTGATTGGTGGAGCTTCGGGAATGATGGACATTTCCATGAATGCCCAAGCGGCCCGAATCGAACATGTTTACGATAAGCCGATCATGTCTTCATTCCATGCAGTCTGGAGCCTTGGCACATTGCTGGGCGGTGGATTAGCGAGTCTGCTGCTCGGCCTGGCTTGGACTCCCTTAGAGCACGCAGGAATGATCGCATGCATGCTGTTTATTCTGGTGATCGTCTGTGGGCGTTGGTTGATTACGGAGGAGGAACCTTCTCCAGAAAAAGCCCCCCTGATTTCCATCCCTCGTGGGCCGGTGCTGGTGCTTGGACTGTTGGCTTTTGTGGCAATGATAGCCGAAGGCGCAGCCACAGATTGGAGTTCAATCTTTGCACGAAACGAACTGGAAGCCACTCCAAGTCAAGCAGCTGCGGTTTTCACCGTTTTCGCACTAACGATGACCCTTGGGCGTTTTCTTGGTGATCGACTGGTGCATCACTGGGGGCCGGATCGCGTGCTTCGATATGCCTGTTGGGTGGGAGCTGCAGGTTTTATGGCAGGACTTTTGTCAGAAAATCTGGATGGCGTCATGTTCGGATTTGCCTGCCTGGGTCTTGGACTTGCGAACACGGTTCCGATACTTTTCAGCGGTGCCAGCAGGATTCCGGGAGTGAACCCGGGAGTCGGAATCGCTGGAGTTGCCACTCTTGGTTATTTCGGATTCTTGATCGGACCTCCTTTGATAGGAACAATTGCTGAGTTTTTCGGCCTGGACCATGCTTTGCTGTTGATCGTCCTTTTTTGCACACTGATCGCTCTCAATGCCGGAAGAATAAGCCAAGGGAGAGATTCCAAACCTGAGAATCCAGAAACGGTTCAGGGATCATAAGATGGAAGGAACGTCCAATTTTCAACGCGGAGGGGGAATTCTCCTTCATCCTACCTCTCTACCGGGGCCATTCGGGATTGGAGACCTGGGGCCTTCTGCCAGAAAATTTATTGATTTTCTTGCTGAATCGGGGTTGACCTACTGGCAGGTGCTTCCCCTCGGCCCCGTGATGGACGAACTGTCCCCTTACCAGAGTACTTCTGCGATGGCAGGGAACCCCTATCTGATCAGTCCTGAACTACTTATGGAAGATGGACTTGTTTCCGAAGACAGGATTCGGAAGATTCCGGATTTTCCTGAAAGACGTGTTGATATTGCATCGGTTTTGAGCTGGAAGCCGCAATTACTGAAAGATGCATGGAAAAATTTCGAGCAAGGGGTGAGTTCACTGGATCAGGAATTCGAAAGATTTTGTGAGCATCATTCGGAATGGTTAGAAGATTTCGTGCTGTTTTCCTCACTCCGAGAAGTAACAGGAAAAAAAGCCTGGACGGAATGGAATGAGGGCTGGAAAAAACGAGAGCCTTCTGCTCTTTCCGAAGTACGGGAGCAATATGCTGATCAAATTCGGTTTCACCGTTTTATCCAGTTTCTTTTTTTCAGACAGTGGCAGCTGCTGAGAAATTATGCCCACGAAAAAGGGGTTCGACTGATTGGGGATCTTCCTATTTTTGTGGCGCATGACAGTGCGGATGTCTGGACCTTTCCCGACTGGTTTGAACTGGATGAGAGAGGACGACCCCTCAGAGTAGCTGGAGTGCCTCCGGACTATTTCAGTCCTACCGGACAGCACTGGGGGAATCCGCTTTTTCTCTGGGAGCAGATGGAAGCTTCCGGATTGTACTGGTGGAAACTCCGGTTGCGGATGCTCTTTGAATCAGTGGACCTTGTCCGGATCGACCATTTTCGGGGATTCGATCAGTACTGGGCCATCCCGGCCACTGACAAAACCGCGGAAAATGGTAGCTGGGTGAACGGCCCCGGCAAGAAATTTTTCGATGCCATGATTCGAGAATTCGGAACTTTGCCCGTGATAGCTGAAGACCTTGGGCTGATCACAGCAGAAGTGAACACGATGAGAAAAGAATGTCGATTTCCGGGTATGAAAGTCCTTCAATTCGCTTTTTCTGAAAACTGGCAACAGCCCTTCCTGCCACACAACGTGGAATCCCTGTCTGTGATCTATACTGGTACCCATGACAATAACACCACCAAGGGGTGGTGGAAGAAAGCTTCCCCCGAGATTCGTCAAAATATAAACCGTTACCTGGGATTTGAAACAGATGAGGAAAACATCTCCGCGGCCCTGGTTCGTTTGGCCTGGATGTCTCCTGCAAACCTTGCACTTGCGCCATTGCAGGACTTGCTCAACCTTGACGAAAGCTCCCGCATGAACCTGCCTGGAACCATCGAGGGCAACTGGCTTTGGCGATGTTCAAACGAAGAATTCCATTCGCTGGATCCAAATTTCCTTCGAGAATGGACTGAAATTTCAGGACGCGCCTAAATTTTCCTCCTTTCCATGTTTCCAAAACTTGTTAGTTTACGCAATATTCAGATATTATAAATGGTTTAAGTACTAAAATCACTCATCAATATCCGTAGATTTGCGAAAAGAGAAACAAGCCCAGTTCAGATATATTCTATGTTTTCAAAATCAATTCAAGATCGGGAGACCCCAATGATCATTGGAGTTCCAAAAGAAATCCACTCTGGCGAAAGAAGGGTTGCAGTTGTGCCTTCGACGATAGGGCAACTGAAGAAGCTGGGTTACGAGGTCATCATTGAACAAGGGGCAGGCGAACTGGCGAATTTTCCGGACAATCTCTATCAGGATGCCGGAGCAGAGTTGGTAGAAAAACCAGCGGAAATATGGGAAAGGGCGGATCTGTTGATCAAGATCCGAGCCCCAGAAATGCATCCGCGGCTCAAAAAGCATGAAGTTTCTCTGCTGAGAAGTGAAAGCACCTTGATTGCAATGCTGGATCCCTCCAGGAACAAGCCTCTGGTCAAGAAACTTGCTGGTACTGGAGGAACGGCGCTTTCCACGGATGCGATTCCTCGTATATCCAGGGCGCAGTCGATGGACGTGCTTTCCTCGATGGCCAACATTTCTGGTTACCGTGCAATGGTCGAAGCGGCCCATTTTTTTGGCCGACTGCTTTCAGGGCAAATCACCGCAGCTGGTAAAATTCCGCCGGCCAAGGTGCTAGTGATCGGAGCCGGGGTCGCCGGCCTTTCTGCAATTGGTACTGCGAAAAACCTGGGTGCGATCGTTCGTTCCTTCGACACCCGTCCTGCGGTCAAGGATGAAGTGAAGAGCATGGGTGCGGAGTTTTTGGAGCTCGAATTTACTGAAGAAGGTGAAGGCACCGGTGGTTATGCAAAGTCGATGAGCAAGGAATTCATCGAAGCAGAAATGACCCTTTTCGGACAGCAGGCACAGGATGTGGACATCATCATCACCACTGCGGCGATCCCAGGCAAGAAAGCGCCGAAGCTGATCACCGAGAAAATGGTTCAATCAATGCGTCCGGGGTCGGTGATTGTGGATTTGGCTGCTGAAAGCGGAGGCAACTGCGCATTGACTAAACCAGGAGATTTGGTGCGGGAGTATGGTGTGTTTATCGTGGGTTTTACCGACCTTCCAAGTCGGCTTCCGACTCAGTCGAGTCAGCTTTATAGCAACAATATGCTAAAGTTGATCCAGCATTTTGGAAAGGCGGAGACTTGCAAGCTCGACCTGGAGGACGAGATCACCAGGGCGATCACCGTCAGCCATCAGGGTGAAATCACTTGGCCCCCGCCTGAACCAAAGCAACCTCCTCCCCAACCGGTTTCAGCAAAACCCCAGCCGATTGAACCTCAGAAAGTCGAACCATCCCTAAAAGATCCTGAAATGTCTGGCCTTTCCTCCAGTGGAAGGATCATTCGCTGGATGGGATTAGGACTCGGAGCTCTACTCATGGTGCTGATCGGGTTTTCCGGATCCTCAGATTTTTTGACCCACATCACTGTTTTTGCATTGGCTTGCTTCGTCGGGTATATGGTGATCTGGAATGTCACTCCGGCTTTGCACACGCCATTGATGAGTGTCACCAATGCAATCAGCGGAATCATCGTCATCGGTGGATTGATCTCATTTGATGTCAATCCCTGGCTTTCAGGAATTGCGGTTTTCATCGCTACGATCAATATCTTCGGAGGATTCTTCGTAACCCGAAGGATGCTTGAAATGTTTCATAAATAACAAAAAGCGTCAGCCTCTGTCCTAGAGTGAAATCCTTTGAATTCCCTGTAGAGAAAGGATGCCGAATGTTCCTTGAAAAACTTCATGGATTTCGCAGACTTGCCAAGCCAGATTCATCTTTTATTGTGAGAAATCTCCATGCCTGAAGGAATCATTACTATTTCCTACCTTATTTCCGGGATCCTTTTCATCCTCAGCCTGGGTGGGCTTTCAAACCAGGAAACGTCCCGAAGAGGAAACGTATATGGAATAGTCGGTATGGGGATTGCGATCGTTGCAACCCTGGTTGGTCAACAGGTCAGTGGTTTGGGCTGGCTGATCATGCTGATGCTTCCTGCCGGGGCACTTGGTATTTTCGTGGCCAAGCGTGTTCAGATGACCTCAATGCCAGAACTGGTGGCGATACTCCACAGTTTTGTCGGTGCGGCTGCGGTTTTGGTGGGTGTCGTCAGTTACCAGGATTCTGGAAAATTCAGTGGAAGCGCCCTGATCATCCATGAAGTGGAAATCATCATCGGCGTGATTGTCGGAGCCGTGACCTTCACCGGTTCGTTGATCGCTTTCGGCAAACTAAAGGGAATGATCAGCAGCAAACCACTATCTCTTCCCTTAAGGCATCAGATCAATCTTCTGATGCTGATCGCCTGTGTGGTTTTCGGAGGAATGATGCTGATCGGCGAACCTTCGGGGGAAATGAATGCCCTGATCTGGATCATCATCATCTCCTCGGTGCTAGGGATGCACATGATCATGGCCATTGGAGGAGCAGACATGCCAGTCGTTGTTTCGATGCTCAACAGCTATTCAGGCTGGGCGGCAGCTGCAGCGGGGTTCATGCTTTCGAACAACCTGCTCATCATTACCGGTGCCTTGGTTGGTAGCTCCGGCGCGATCCTAAGCTACATCATGTGCCGTGGCATGAACCGTTCCTTCATCAGTGTGATTGCTGGAGGCTTTGGAGTGGCCGAGGGAACCGTGGTTGCTTCTTCTCAGGAAGCAGGGGAGGTTTCCTCGATGACCCATGAAGAGGTTAAGGATCAGTTAATGGATGCCGAAAAGGTGATCATCGTCCCCGGCTATGGGATGGCGGTGGCCCAGGCACAGCACATTGTCCAGGAGATGACGGATAATTTACGAAAAAGGGGCAAGAAGGTTCATTTTGCCATCCATCCTGTAGCCGGACGTCTTCCAGGACACATGAACGTGCTTCTGGCGGAAGCCAACCTACCCTATGATATCGTTTTCGAAATGGAGGAAATCAATCCCGAGTTCAGTGAAACCGATGTGGTGCTCGTCGTCGGCGCGAATGACATCGTGAATCCGGGTGCTTTAGATGATACCAGCAGCCCGATCTATGGAATGCCTGTTTTGGAAGTCTGGAAATCATCCACGGTGGTGGTGCTCAAACGCAGCATGGCGACAGGTTATTCCGGAGTCGACAACCCTCTCTATTACCGTGAAAACACCTCCATGCTTTTTGGAGACGCGAAGGACAGTCTCAACAAAGTCACTGGGATGTTGACTGCTTGACTTAGATTTTCTTGATCGTCATGTAGGCATGAACATAGTCCATGCCATGACCTTCTGGATAGCCCAGGATCCTTTGATGGTACGTTCCATAATAGGATTCTATCAGTTCCTGCCTTTCCTGCATCGGTCGTGAATCGTCGAGTGCTCCCATGAAGATGCTTTGGTTCCAACTTCTGATGGTGGGGATGTATTCATCAGCAAATCGTTTGACGTCCCCATGTTTTTTGAATTCTTCTGCAAATGGACAGGGCACGATTCGTGTTCGGATGTTTTCCAAACGTAACCCTGATTGGAAAACAGGATTTGCAGGATCGGTCAAGGGTCGGGAAAATTCTTCAACCGTGTTGTAATATTGAGGCAGGGTCATGCGTCGATATTCATTAGTGCTGATTCGACCTGATTCTAGAAACTCCTTCCAAATTTCGTTGAAGGTTTCAAACATATTGACGCCAAAGGTGTTGCCGAGGTAACGTCCTTCTTCATCAATTCCGAAATTCACCAGGACCATTCTTCCGCCTGGAATGAGTTCCTGAGAGCGATGAAGCAGAATTGTTTCCCAGTCTCTGCGGCCGTATTCCGAAAAGATAGCAAGCTCCTCCCCTTTTGCCCCAACCATGTGCACATGATGGTTTAAATCACAGGGTTTTTTGCTGAGCCAGTGCATGGCTGTCGCAGAGAAACCAAAATCTAGGCTGGAGTCTGGAAGTATCTGTTTATAGAAAGAATTGGCAGAGAACAAAGGATAAACTTTTTGGTGTTTTTCAAGATAACTGGGGAAATGCCCCAATCCAAAAACGGTTTGAATCAATCCGTTGTAATCATTGTTCGGTTGGTCTGTATAATGTATCTTGACTTCGATATTTGGTTTTTTACCACGTAATGTTGTGATGAGTTGGTTGATCATCTGAAGCGAAGTCCCCCCATCGGCACAACCCATATCTGCAAACGAGAAATTTCTCTTTTCCTCCAGTTCCATTTTCAATAAGGCCTCCTCAACCATCGGAATGGCCGCATTGATGACATCCTCAGCACCACGGGTTGCCAGAGAATAAGCCCCTCCGGTGGACATGGTGATGTTTTGTAATTCTACTGAATTCATGAAAATTAAATATTTTCTTTGTTTTATTGTTAAAAAATTATTAGAAATATTTGATTTATTTAAAAATTAAGTATGGAAGCCAAAGGACGATTTGAGGAAAAATCCAAATAAGACTTAACCCTAGTATTTGAATTCCAATGAATGGCATGACTCCTAAATATATATCCTTGGTTTTTATCTCTTTTGAAGCAACTCCACGGAGATAGAACAAAGAAAACCCGAATGGAGGAGTCAGAAAACTTGTTTGCAGGTTGATTCCGATCATAACCCCTAACCATAAAGGATCAAA
>CEQE01031197.1_pt1 | contig 17325 bp, 13 predicted proteins | sample 356201 | NCBI WGS metagenome assembly CEQE01 (sample SAMEA2619970, study PRJEB7988) | marine metagenome | biome: marine biome (ENVO:00000447); feature: mesopelagic zone (ENVO:00000213) & marine oxygen minimum zone (ENVO:01000065); material: "saline water (ENVO:00002010), including plankton...
CTTGGGGTTAGCGAAGAGGATCTCGTTCGCTGGCTGCAGTCGCAGTGACCCACCTGTATTTCCCCTAGCTTCTTTTTCAAAATGTAGGAGCTGGTGTATTTCTTTGAGAGGTTCGTATGGTCGTTCCCCTCAATGGTAGGGGATAGCTCTCAACTTCCATTTGTGAAAGTAAGCTGTAGGAAAGGTAAATCATAAAGATAATAAGTGATGAAGATTACCGCGCTTGATCTTTATAACTTTACAAAGTGTCAGCACCGGGTTTATTTGGATTCCAATGGCGATCCCAAGGAGAAGGGTGAAGTCAGTCCATTTGTGAAGTTGCTGTGGGAACGTGGTCTTCAAACGGAACGGGAGTATCTTCAAACTCTTGGCAATATTCAGTTGTTTGATCTTGGGGATTTGTCGATTGAGAAGGGAGCGCCAAAAACTCTTCGGCTGATGCATGAAGGTGTACCACTTATTTATCAGGGGGTCTTAAAAAGTGATGTCTACGTTGGACGACCTGATTTATTAATGAAGCGCTTTGATCATTCATCTCTGTTCGGAAAATTCTATTATGAACCAATTGATATTAAGGCAGGACTGGGGTGGAAGGAGCAGGGTAACTCGCGCCGATTCAAAGGTCACTATGCTTTCCAGATGTTGTTTTACTGGATGGTCTTGGAGCAGATTCAGGGTATGTCACTTGAGATTGGGCGCATTATCAACGTTAATGGGAATATCGAAGAGTTTTTAATGGAAGAATTTCGTGCGTTGTTTGCGACTGGATTGAAGGAGGTGAAGCGGCTTGTTCCTGGATTGAAGACGTCAGAACCGGCTCTTGGAAGTGAGTGTAATTTGTGTGGGTGGTATGCCCACTGTCAGCGGTGGGTTAATAAGCACGGTGATCCTTCCGGACTCTTCTACGTTGGAAAACGAAAGTTCCAAATGAAGGAAGCAGGGTTGCGGACAATCTCAGATATTGCGGGGATGAATGTCAAGGAATTCACGCTTCCGCCGAAAAAAATCCATGGGATTGGGGAGAAGTCGCTTCAAGCGATGAAGATTCGTGCGAAGGTAATGCTTGGGGGTGAGCCTGATATTCGAGGTGGCTACACTTTGCCAATGGGAAAAAGTGAAATCTATTTTGATATAGAGGATGATCCCACACGAAACCTAACCTATCTTTTCGGAGTGCTTGTCAAAGATGGGGACACGGAATCGCCATTTCGATATTTTGTGGCTCGTCATCCTGATGACGAAGAGAAAACGGCTAGGGCTTTTTGGGCATTTCTCTATAGCATCGGAGAAGCAGTGTACTATGTGTATTCCCACAAAGAGCGGACAACATTGCGCAAGCTCATGGAGCGATATCAGCTTGATCAAGACGTATTCGACCGGTATGTTGCATCCGAGTACGATTTGTATGCGAAGTTAATCCTCCCATATTCTGATTGGCCAACGCATTCGTATGGCATAAAAAATATTGCCCATATAGTTGGATTTCGATGGCGAGATGTCGATCCATCTGGGGTGAATTCGATTTCCTGGTACAGCAAGCATTTAGAGGATCCGGAAGATGAATCTTGGCTTCAACGCATTGTTCTTTACAACGAAGATGATTGTCGAGCAATGGTAGCGGTAAAAGAGTTTTTTGAGCATAGACAGTCCTAGAAGAATTGACTGTAGTGCTCTAACAAATCCTCACTCAAGACGGAGGTCTTTGATATCTTGGATTTCAAAATCATTCGGGGGTAGTTTTCATTAGCTACTAATCATGGGTTTGTGCAATCGAAGATGTAAATAACGTGACGCGGAAGTAATTTGCTTTGTAAATGAAAAAATTATTGTCGGTGTAAGACTAAAAGAATTCCCCCAATGATCATCAGCGCAGCGGTGAGGAACATCATGTTATAGCCACTAATGGTTACTAGCAGACCCCAGAGTGGGGCACCGATCAAAAATCCTATATCGAATAGTAGTGTGTAAAAGGTTATGACGCTTCCTCGTATCTTCCTACTGGTGTTCTTGATAAGGATAGAGGATAGGATGGGGAATCCGTAGCCATGTCCGGTTCCACATAACATTCCTGTGAACATAAGACCCCAGATAGTAGGGAGATGGGAGATCATGAGGATTCCAATTGCAAGGCATCCAAGTGAGATGCTCAACACCTTTTTTTCACCAAGTTGTTGAGGCAATCGAACTCCGAATAGTCTGATGAGAACGGCAACGCTTGAGTATGTGGTGAAAAAGAATGAGACGTTTGTAAGGCCGACAGTTTCGGCAAATGGTTTGAGAAATATGAAATAAGAGGAGAGACCGAGTGAGAAGCTGAGGCTCACAATCCACAGCACGACAAATCTTTGATCTTTGGCAATTTCCCAAAGAGACGGACTAGATTTTTCTAATCTCTTGAAATCCGGTTCTGAAAGCATGGAGAAAAATATTACTGCAATCAAGCTCATCACTGCGCCAGATATAAACAAGGCTGAAAACCCACCAAGCCAAATCATCCACTCCCCAAGCATTACACTGATAGATCCGGATAGGTGCCCTGCGATCCCAAAATATGCAAATCCTTCTGTTCGGCGTTCCTCTGGGATAATGTCTGCGGCAAATGTCATGATGGCTGCGAACAGCGGCCCAATTGATAACCCGTGTAGTAATCGGATTCCATAGATCAGTGGTCCAGTCTCGTCAACTAATATATAGCCGAGGTTCACGCCGACGAAAAGGGAAGCGGCTCCGATGAGGAGAGGTTTGCGTCCTTGACGGTCAAGCCTGACACCAATCCACGGTCGAATCAGGACTCCTGAGACAGAGGCAGTCCCCATGAGAACTCCGATCATGAAGCTGTCGTATCCCAAGTTGCCAAGGAACAACGGAAGCAGGACATAGGGCCAAAACGCCATGCCTATGCAAAAGTGCCCCCCAAATGCCAGAAGAAAGTTCTTGGTTATGATGGGAGCCGCGTTGGGGTTGGAGCGACTATCATTGACGGGCAGAAGCTGCCGCAATGTACGCATTAATTACGGCGAAACTGTTTACTAAGGGAGAGCCCTTGACATTGGTATGAAGATGCGATGTTGACTCCGTAGACTTTTTTTGATGGGGCCATCAGTCGTTCATAGATCAGCCTGCCGACAGTTTGCCCATCTTCGATGATAAACGGAACATCATGGGAACGAACTTCCAAGACAGCATGTGAGCCTTTGATATCGCTTTGGCCGTACCCAAATCCAGGGTCAAAAAACCCAGCGTAATGAATGCGGAATTCTCCAATGGATGAATCATATGCAACCATTTCCGCAGCATAATGTGGTGGAACTCGTATCTTTTCTTTCGAGCCAAGAATATAGAAGTCGTCAGGGTTTAAGATCAGGTTATTATTTTTTGAATTCTTAATGACTTCCCAGAAATCCGTTGGCGTATATTGATTGATCTTTCTAAAATCAATTGCTGGAGCATGTTTTTTTGCACGGTATCCTATCACCTCGCTATCTGATTTTCCTTGTAAGTTAATCGATAGCCGTAAACCGTTGTGGATTGACGCTTCTCCAGGACGATCTCCATCTTCATACACTAGAATCTCCTCCTCATCCAACTTCTGGAGGCGGCTATCGAGCGAAAGGGGTTTTCCTCGACTAAGCCGAAGCTGATTGAGGCAGTCACCTTGTCTGAGGACAACGGGAAAGGTTCGCGGAACAATTTCGGCGTATAATCCACCTGTGTAGCCGTTTGGAACGCGTTCAAATTCTGTCGCCCCATCTGTGATAAGTCGTGTGAAAATATCTAATCGGCCTGCTGTGCTTTTTGGGTTGGTCTTTGCCCCAATGTCGTTGGGAAGGTTCATGTTTTCCATTAAGGGTACGATGTAGACACACCCTCGCTCAAATACTGTTGGTGTGGTGATGTCAATTTCTGCAATCAGCCAGTCCTGGAGCTTGCTCATTACTCCAGCCATAGGTCCAGGAAGAAAACTAGCTTGGATACGATAAGCCATAGGCCCTAGACGCAAATCAATACTTGCGGGTTGAATTTGGTCGTCGGTAATTTCTATGTCGGCGTGAACATAACCTTTTTCAGTAAGTTGGGTAATGGTTTGTGACGGGAGGATTCCGGTCGTATAGAGGGTATTCTTTTCTTCCTCGTATTCGGGGAATAATGGTTCAGTGTGTGCCTTCATTGGGTTCATCCTCGTTATTCTTTGTTAAGAACACCTCTTGGGTTTCTAAGTCCCCCTTGGTCATCGACGGCAGCTTGCCGGGATTGAAAGTAAGCATCTTGTACGGAGATATAAAAATCAAGCGATGTGCTTTCAATGTTCTCAAAGGATTCAATGTGGAGAGATCGGGCGTTAGTTACTTCGGCACCATATGCACCATAGCTTAAGCTAGTGGGTAGAGTCGGGTTTGTAATGGGTGTGTCAAAGGCAATATAGGTGAGTGGTTCAAAAGCAGTGTCGAAGACCAGTCCAACGCTATCGCGAAGGGTTGATGGTCCCAAGAATGGAATAATAATATAGGGCCCGGGTTGCAGACCCCAAGTAGCAAAGGTTTGTCCCGTATCCTCATTACTTGGGAGGATGTCAACGAATGGATGTGACGCAACGTCATACAACCCCCCGATTCCAATGCTGCTGTTGATAGTAAAACGGGCGAACTCTCGACCGGCTCCAACAAGTTTCCCTTGCAAAATGCTATTGATAAATCGTCGTGGCATAGCCAGATTCGTAAAGAAATTTTTGATATTCTGTTGTAGGGGATCTGGCATGATCCAGTCATACCCAGTCGCAAAAGGCTTAAAAATAACCCTATCAAAGTAGAGGTTGAACGCAAAGATTTTCGAGTTTAATGGCTCCCATGGGTCGGGGTGAATATTGTGTTGGTTGCCATCGTTTATTGTATCCTCATCGGAAAAAGGGTCATCGATGTCAGTAAATTCCTCATGGGCCATGGGAACATGTTCTTGCTGGTTTAGGAAAGCAAGCGATTGAGTGTTAGTTGCTTTCGTCAGCGTTCTTGCAAACCCTAAGGTTGAGAAACATCCAGCAAAGAAGACGAGGCTGGCACTGAGCACTACGACTAATCTGATAGTGGGTATCTTTCCTCCAGGTGTATGTTGCGATCTCATTCTTTTTTTCTCCGTTCTTTGGCACAGGTAACGGTAAATCTGTTGCTGTGATAGGGCATCATACCTTAATCTCTATCAAAGACTAAAGAGTCAATTTCGTAACCTAGATCAAGGTTATTTGAACCTTGCAAAGGTCAATGTACTGTGCTAGCGTTTCCGTGTTTTACAGAGAATAGGGGAACGTATGGCTGCTAAAGAGGAAGAAGAGAGGGGTTTTGTCATTAAAGATCGCCGTGCGAGATATGGGGATGATGATGAAGTTAAGACTGAAGTTAAAGAAAACACACTACAATCTGAGGGTGAGGCTACACAAAGTGTGGCTTCGGATCCAGTTACTGATACTGTTTCTGGGGCCGAAAGGGAACAATCTGCCAATCCTCGCGAATTGACGTTTCAGTCTTTTATCTACTCTCTTGCATCTTCAGCACTGATGTTTCTAGGAGAGGAGGCAAAGGAGGGAAGCAAACCTACACCGCCGAATTTCCAACAGGCAAGTGAGATCATTCAGATACTGACGATGCTTCAGGAAAAAACAAGGGGAAATCTTACGACGGAAGAGGACTCGCTGCTCAAAGATATGCTCTATACCCTCCGAATTACCTATGTCAAACAGGCCACGCCGAAACCGTAGGCGGCACGCTGAATAATTTTTGATCAGGTTGTACGCGGTACGGCGTGCTGAGGTCGTCCCCCATGTCGGAAAATTTTCACATCACGGCACCTTCGCAATCTAAGGTAAATCTTCGGCCGGTCTGGATTACCATCTTATTTTTGTTGCCGTGCCTTGCTCTCACCTATGTCTTGAACGAGTGGACTGGCGACACTCCTTACATCCCAAGCAATATTCTTGTTCTAACGATGGTCAATGTCGACCTAATTCTTCTTGTTCTTCTAGCATTATTTCTCTCACGAAACTTGGTCAAGGCAGTTTTTGAGCGTCACTACGGTTCCGGATTCCAGTCAAAGCTCATATTCGCGTTTGTTGGGTTTTCTCTGATTCCGTCTGGACTCTTGTTTATTGTGGCCAGTGGGCTGTTGACTAACAGTGTGAATAATTGGTTTAGCATCCAGGTTGAACAGTCACTGAAAGATGCTCTTGAGGTCGCGCAGGCTTATTACAAAGACCAGCAAGCACATATACAACAAAGCGGACAAGCGATTCGTGATGAGATCGTGCGTCGAGATCTTTTATTGGTTCGCCGAGAAAAGGCATTGCGGATTACACTTGAACGGAAGCGTGTAGAACATACCCTTGCGGCGGTCGAAGTATGGTCTCCTCAGATGGAACTTCTTGGGTCAGCAACTGATCCTCATTTTCCAGGAGGAGAGTTAGGCCCTCCGCTGGAGCCTGTATTGGAACAAGCCATTTCAGGTGTTCCAGAGTTGTTATTTGAATCTACATCATTTGGGAAACTTATGATTATTGTTTTGCCTATTACACTGTCGTCGACGGTTGTGGTGTCAGAAACGAACAGGGCAAACGCCATTATTGTTGCCTATCGAATATTTCCTGAGTCGGTCGTCGCAAAAGGTAATGATATCGTGAGTTCCTATGAAGATTATCGCCAACTCAAGGCCTTCAAAAACCCTATTAAAACAACCTACATTGTCTCTTTTGCTGTGATCGCAATGGCTATTTTATTCTCAGCAGCTTGGTTTGGTGTCTATCTTGCTCGACGCATCACTGTGCCTATTGAAAAATTAGCTGAAGGTACGAAGGCAGTTGCGGCGGGCAATCTTAGTGTCCACATTGATGCGAAGGCTGATGGAGAAATGGGCACTCTTATGGAAGCATTTAATACCATGGCCAATGATTTAAGGGTGAGTAATGCTGAGTTGGTCAAAGCACAGAAGGTGGCAGTGTGGCGCGAAGTTGCCCAACGGATAGCGCATGAGATTAAGAATCCCCTTACTCCGATTCAGCTTTCAGCTCAACGACTTCGCAAAAAAGCATCAGAGGGTGTAGAGGAAATTCGAGAATCTGTCCAAGATGCTACAGGTATTATCATCAATGAAGTGAAGAGCCTGATGCGTTTAGTGGATTCATTTTCTACCTTTGCACGAATGCCTGAACCAGTGATGGCAGAAGAGTCTCTTCATGATGTGATTCGTGATGTTAGTATGCTCTATATGACATCTCAACGGGATGTTGAGGTCAATCACAGTTTGGATGAGGCTGTTCCACCAATTTTCATTGACCGAGAACAGATGAAGCGTGTGTTCGTTAACCTGTTTGAGAATGCGATTGCAGCAATGGATCATAAGGGTAGGATCTGGGTACGAACGCGTTATGATGCTCAACGACGTAAAGTATTTGTCGAGGTAGAAGATGAAGGAAAAGGGATTCAACCTGAGGATCGTGATCGGCTGTTTCTTCCGTATTTTTCAAACACGAAGAATGGAACAGGGTTAGGACTGGCGATCGTTAACCGAATTATCACTGATCATCATGGGAAGATTAGGGTTTTGAGTAATGGAATGGTAGGGACAACTTTTGCCATGGAGTTGGCCGTAGGGGAGAATGACAAACATTTTATAGCCATATCCCAAAGAAGCAACGAGTAAACTATGGGTAACATTTTACCTGTTGAGGTGAAGAGAAATTGATGAGGTTGGTTTGAAACCTCAAGCTGAATCTTATTCGTTTGCGGGAAAGAGAAATTTATTGTTTTCAGTTGATAAGTGGTAAAGGGTAGGTGTTTTCTGCAGGTACCATTTGTAAATTGCGAAGGAAAAGGGAGCCTTGACTTCGAGCGTTTAAAGCCTTTGACAAAGTTTTCCCTTGTATGTCTCGCAAAAGGTCACATGCCTCACGTCGTTTAGGGGGCTCCACTAGTTTTATTGCTCTTCTATTAGAAGAAGGGGTGAATTCACCCACGGATTCCTTGGTCAATTCCCCGAGATTTTCTGGAAAGCTTACCATCTGTTCCTTGAATTTAGAGTCTAGTGGAGGGAAAAGTGCTGATGAAAAAGTGCCGACATCTTCTAACATCATTGTTGGAATGCATGCAAAAGATGCGATGCTGCTCTGAATTGCTGCATCAAAATACGACTTATATTCTTTCAGCAAGATAACACTAAACAATATGTTTAGTTTGTCGAATTCCTGATTGATTAGACGTTGAAAGTTGGCCTCATTGGCAAAGTAGGTTTCAATATCTTCTGCGCTATCAAACCATTCAGTATGGGAAAGTTCGTCAAAACGATTAAAAAAATCTGATATCACTCGATGATTTTTGTTTTTATGAGAGCCCGAATCATGAGTAGTTTCCAAAATGTTTCGAAAAACGTCTATGGGGTTGATACCATAAAAATTGGCTGCTTTCAGGAGAGGTTTGTAAATATTTAAATTCCAGCAGAAGTCAATTAGGAAATGCAATTTTCTAAAATAAAATAGCTCTAACTCTCCCATCGTATTGGTTTCTCGAACACTCTCTTCGTATTCAAATGCATTCAGGGTTGATCCATCGGAGCATCTGTATACTCCTGCATCTCCGTGGATAAGTCTGAAGCGAGTTTTAAATCCAAACTCTTTGCGTGTTTGTGTTGAATTGGTTTCGGCACCGGCAAGTAGACGGATGTTGTGAGTGTATATAATGTCAACGCCAATATCGAGAAGCTCTCTTAATGCGGCTTCATGGGTTTCTTTGGTTTCCCCGCCCATTGGAATGATCAATTCAGAAAATGTATCCGATCCCATATTGCGAAATTTTTCGTGGTAGTCAATATAGGTATTTAAGGATATGTTAGAGCGTTTGATGTTTTTTAAAACTTGTTTGTTTAAACTCTGAACAGACATGAAAACTACGACCATGTCCCCAAGTATTTCACCAATTTCGATATTTCTTTGGTTGACGTTCTTGGCCATCCAAATATGACATCTATGTGGATGTCCTGTCGCATCTTTGATACGTCGGATAGCCTTGGCAATTTCAATATCACGTGGGAAAATTCCAAAATTAGCGTCGCAGACGATCCAGTTTTTTGCCTGTGTCATTTGACCCACGTAATCAATTTCATCCAAAGTGGTGGCCACATCAAAACGGCTAATGCGGTCTTTAGAAGCAGCTCCCCATGCACAGAATGTACATTTGTAGGGACAACCTCTGTTGCTTTCGAACATTGGGACCATTCCGGCCTGGAGAAATTCATCTAAATAACCACTCAGATAGGGTGAGGGAATATTGGTAATTGTTTTCTTAAGAGGCCGTACCCCATGTGTAAGTATTTTTTCCCCATCACGCCAGACAATATTTTGTGGTAGGTGGTTATAATCACGGTTGTTTTCACGCCACCAGGTAATGAGTTCTGAAAATGGCTCTTCTCCACCGTCAATAACAAGAAAATCTAAATATTGGTGTCGGTTAAGAAATGCGAGGCGTCTTTCAGGATCGGGGTCGATATTTGGGCCTCCGGCGACAATGAGTGCATTGGGAAGTGTTTTTCTGATGTATCCACCTACCACCTTATTCAACGTTTCGTTCCACCCATAGTTTGAGAGGCCTACGATATCAGGGCGGTCTTCAACAATTTTTGAAAGGAGTTTTTCAGGATGTTTGAATAAAGTGATATTGACGTTAGAGCCATGCGTAGCTACAGCATACGCTTTTATGTAACCAATGTTTAGCGGGGTTAATAACGCGGTGTTTTGGACAGAGTAGGTGTGTGCCAAGTCAGCTAGAAAAACATTGGTTGGGTCTTTTATCATTAGATTTCAGCGTGATCTTTCGTTAGGGAGGTAGTAAGAAATTCTTTTGGTAGCCCGTTTCTTACGGGCGCACTCTACAGCAAAAAATGCTATCGAAAAGAAAGTCATCTAAACAAACGTGGGCAGAGTGTAGCATTTATTTGCCCTTTTTTGGAAGAAAGATTTTTAAATAATAAGTTTCCAATTGACCCAACTCTTCTCCATTTGATAGAAGTTTTGTTAGTAGCAATAAAGTCATTGTATACACATGGTCTCTTTGTTATTTTTCCGAACAGAAGGCTTCTAATCTTGAAATCTCTACTCTAAAATTTGATATGATTAGAGATAGTATAAGGTGTATCTTGAAGTAGCGGATAAGAGGAAAGCAATTTGACTTGAGAAGTGGAATGTAGATATTTTTTATTCTCTTCAAGAACGAAGAACACTACCTGATTTTTAAGTAGGGTTTTTTAGCTACATTAGCAGTGAGCATTGTGAAAAGATTGTGGTGTTGCACAAAGGCTTGTTCAGGATGATGCTTATCGTAGAATTGCTTGTCAAAGAGAGTGCTGAATGTCTAGTGGCTGTCTCTCAAGGAGTAAATCATGAGTGAAATCGTGCTTGTTGTTGACGACGAGACCTCAATTCTTGAATCTGTTTCTGGAATTCTACAAGATGAAGGGTTTGATGTTGTGACTGCAACTCGCAGTCGTGATGCTTTAGATGCTCTGGTAAGATGTAATCCGTCGCTCGTTCTCCTTGATGTTTGGATGCCAGATGAGGATGGCTTGACACTTTTAACACGACTCAAGACGTTGCGGCCGAACATGCCAGTGATTTTGATTACTGGGCACGGGACTATTGATACAGCTGTTCGTGCTATTCGACTTGGCGCTGTAGACTTTCTTGAAAAACCCCTTTCCCTCGATGGCCTTGTGCAAGCAGTCAAAGGGGCAATCGGAAATGAAGTAACTGAAGTTGCTGTGTCGCCCGTATGTCCGACTCTTCAAAATCACTATCGTGGGAGCAAACGAGTGTCGTCAGTGCCCCAGCGGACAGTGGCCAAGAGTGTTGTGATAGGGGGAGTGGGGTTACATAGTGGGGTACGAACCGGTTTGATCCTACAACCGCTCGGATTGAATAATGGAATCCGGTTTAGCAGTCTTGCGGGTGATGGTGTGGTTGAGGCTCATCTCGATAACGTTGACTTGACCGGCTATGCTACTACGCTTCTCAAAGATGGGATTCGAATACGCACGGTAGAACATTTTATGTCGTCATTGCACGCGTATGGCATTACAAATCTTTTGGTGAAAGTTGAAGGAGAACTTCCAATCCTTGATGGTTCTGCAAATGAATTTTGTGAATTACTTGATTCTGCTGGCATTGAAGAGCAAGCAGGGACTTTGCCTCAGATTGTGATCAAAGAGTCAATCAGAGTGACAGACGGATTAGATGCTGAGATCTCAATTAGTCCGTATGATGGATTCAAGGTTACTTATGAACTCTCTCATCCACCACCTGTTGGTGATCAAACATACACCTTTGAACTGGATTCACCTACTGCCTTCCGTGATGAAATTGCTCCGGCTCGAACCTTTGGATTTTTAAATGAGGTGAGCGCGTTGGAAGAGATGGGTTTAGCCAAGGGTGGAAAGCTCGACAATGTTATTCTCGTTTCGGATCATGGAGTAATCAATACGCCGCTTCGATTTTCAGAGGAGTTTGCTCGCCATAAAATTCTTGATATCATCGGGGATTTTTATTTACTTGGCCGGCCAATTAATGGCGCGATTCATGCACGGAAAACTGGCCACACTGAAAATATTTCCTTGCTACGGAAAGTACGAGAGACGCAATCCTTCCAGTGATACGCTGCCACTGTGTGCATGAGTTGAAGAATTGAAAAGCTTTTGTGGCAACAGAAATAGAACTATGTTTGACGTGCCCTAAATGCGGATTTGATCTAAGTAGGGAATCTGTTCCACAGGGTTACTTACAAACGTCTTCATTGATGTCAACGTGACAGACTCAATGCTAGGGTTGAGTGCGATTCAGCAGGGTGTTCTTTCGCTCTGTTCTCCCGTAGATCGAGCACATTTTGTGTTTGGGTTTTTCACAAAGAAGAATACAGTTTCTCTGGAATTTTTGAATCTCAACAAAAATGGTGGTGTTTGTTCTGGAGAGTTCAAGAAGAGACAACAAAATTTATATCGTTTTATGTTTATAGGGAGATGTGTTTTTTAGTTGCTTTCTTCTCAAGTAGCATTACATCGTTTTCGATACAGGTTAACGTAGCGTGCCATTGTATGGCTAACCACTCAAATGTTTTGCGAGAAAAAAAACACACATGGGTAGGATCACGTTTATAGTGCCACTGAGCAAATAGTTTGTGCTCTGGCATCAGTTTGGTCATTATTCCTAAAATTCCTCCTGGCTCTAGAATTGTCCATAAACGCGCTAATTCCATTCTTGGATGGTGAAGGTGTTCGACTACCTCGGTTGCGGTAATGAAGTCATAAGGTCCGTCGAGTGCTCTAGGGTTTGGTGCGTAGAAATGATCATAGAGTGCCATAAAATGTCCGGCTTCCTCAAACATTACAGATAGCGTTGGGCCTGGCCCGGAACCAAAATCGAGGCCGTGACTTCTTGGGACCAATAGGTTGCGCATGGGAATAAATAGGCGGCTGAGAAATGCACGATACTTTTGATCTTCCTGCCTGTTTTGATGGGTATCATAGCGGGCTTTTTCTTCTTTCGCTGATAGATAGTGAGCGGGAGGGACAAAGACCAATTGGCATGTCTGGCATTGGAGGTACTCGCGGTTTTTGTCGCTGTGAAATTTGATCGTATTTTCTGTTTGGCATAATAAACACATCATACATACCACACGCCGTTGGTCATGAAACAATCGATTGAATCGAGGCTCATGTGAATGAGCAATCCTAATCCAACGAGTCGTAGCTTTAGTATAAAGCACCAGATTCCATATACAGCGATTGCGATTGGTTCATGAAGAGGGTGAAACCCGACACTACATCGGGTGGGGTCGTAAATTTGGTCGGCGAAAAGATGGTCAAGATCTACAAGCATCGTAGATATCATCACAACGTAGCTGATATGCCAATTCTTTGCAAAGACTAGCTTTGCAATAATTACGGGAATAATAAAATGAAGGAGCAGGTGTAGAATCTATAATCTCTTGCAGGGAGATTCAGGTGGTTATGTTTGTACCACAATAGTTCTTGCCAGCTTGTCATGCCATCCTTGTTTGCGTTCATCAAACGCAACCCAGAGAAAACCAAGCATCAAAGGAATGGTCGAGACAATGTATGCAAGGTAGCGCCAAATCAGTTGTCCTATTGAGGGCTTACCTCTTGTTTTTGCATCTATGATTTTAATACGTAGGAGCATTTTTCCTGGGGTAGCAGATCGAAATACCCAAAAGGCAATGATTACAACAGCTGGAATGATCCATGTAATAAGAAACTCTAATAAGCCTGTACCTGCTTTTCCGGTAAGAATTGGGTCGATGCCATATGTCCCAATCAGCAATGGAGTGATGAGGAGTAGTAACAGTATTGAGTCAATAGTAGATGCGCCTAGCCGGATCCAAAACCCCGCATACAGTTCCCGTAAAGCATTTTCACTAGTAGGGTCAAACTTTGGGGTCTGACTTGGTTGCTGGACCATGAGGCTTCCCCTTTGTATTATCTGTATCTGTTATCCAATTGGAAGGGTGTCAAGGCATAATTCAAAAACAGTACAAGGCATGGTGATTTGCCAATTGTCAAGCACTTGGGGATGGAGTTCTCCGAGGAGACCGCATGGCGTATGATTAAGTGTGAGTTGTCCGATACGGCCATCAATGAAAGAGGGGTGTGTTGTTGGTTCGATTTCGTATGATAAGCCAAGAGTGTAAAACAGTAGATCAACATAGGAGTGCATTTCAGAAAAATTTGCGTTTGGGTGGGCTAAGAGTGCGCTGAGGGCATTGAGTGTTCGAGTTCCAGATTCGGTTTTTTGGTCTGGTTGTACGATCTCACCTGCTTCGAAGAGGCAATGAGGATAAAAACTATGAGAAGAAGAGGATTCTACGCGAAGTAACGAAGGAATTATCCATTGGCGAACACAATTGTAGGTGAGGGACATCACGTTGTCGACCTCGATGATAGCTGTGTCAGGGAGATTCATTCGAATTGCTAAATCGTCCTGTGAGGCCAAGATATTCGAAAGAATTTCTTGAAATCCAAACCCAATCATGAGTTCGCGGACTTTGTCCGAGATGATCTCAGATTGAGAAAGACTTCCGACTGTGAATTCTGACGGGAGAGTAGTGCGGAAGGTATTGTACCCGGTGCTGATGGCAATGTCCTCGATAGCGTCGACGGGATGCATGAGGTCGTCTCGATAGGGAGGTTGTTTTACGTAGAGCGTTTTTGCGCGTGACTTGACCTGATGCCCATACTCAACTAGTGCTTGCTTTCCTTCATTTAAGGTTAGTGAGTCGCCAAGGATGGCATTGATTTTTTCTTGAGGTACTTCGATCTCGGATCGAAAATCATAGGGCACGCGGATTGATTCCCCAAACTCTGTCTGTGTTGGATAGAGTACTTTTAGGGGCTCAATGGTTGACTCACGATCGGCAAAATTGGCTGCCAAGATATTGATTGTATGTAGGACCATGCGCAGATCAGTTCCGGTCACTTCGACGAACAGATTCTTATCGCCAACTTGCACTTCCCCAATTTCACGGCTATTGATGATTGGGGGGAAGGAAAGGACAGTTCCTTCGGCATCGGTGAGTAACGGATAGTGTTGCTTATTGCTTTGCCCGATTAGCGTGGATTTGTACTCAATGCCTTTGGGGTGGCATTCTAGGATCTCCGGCAGCGTCATAGGTTTGTCAAATCCTAATGGAGTGAATTGTGCAATATTAGGGTCTGCGATAGCGTATGTGATGGGGAACTGTATAGGATCAAGCCGATAAATGCCGATTGATACGCTCTTTCGTTTACGTCCGAAGACATCGGCTAGCTTCTCTTGTGTTTGGATAAGTTGCGCCAATTCTTGGTCCGAGAGCATGTAGCCTCTTGTCTTAAAGCCGCCAATATATGGCCTGATCAAATCAAGACCGTTTCCAACATTGATTTGATCAAGGGGTTTTTCCCTTGATTTGAAGAACAAATAGGGGCGTAGCTCCTTATCCCGTTTTACTCGAATTTGGCGGGCAATTCCCTCAGTACACCAGAGATCTGGGCGATTGGTATCTTGAAGTTCAACCTTAAGTATATCCGTTTCCGGATCATAGTTTTTGATTTCACCCTTTGCCAAGAGTAGCCATTTGTCCAACTCCTCAATAGGGAACGTCCATCCGATAAGTGTGTCGAGGTCTTGTTTTGGGAAATCAATCGTTGGCATGAGTTTTACAATGGTGTCGGTTGTTGACGGATGAGGTCTAGGTTGGCAGTAAAGAGATCACGAATATCATGAATCCCTAGTGCAATCATTGCCATGCGATCCAGTCCAAGGCCCCATGCGATGACAGGAACCTTGATGCCTAATGGATGTGTGACCTCTGGCCGCAACAGTCCAGCACCTCCAAGTTCCATCCAGCCTAATTTTGGATGTTCGACATGTAGTTCAACGGAGGGTTCAGTAAATGGGAAGTATGCTGGTGCAAATTTCACCTTTGTTGTCTGCGCCAGCTCTTTTGCGAAAAGTAATAAGAGTCCGAGGAGTGTCTGGAAATTGATTGTGTTTCCGAGCACAATGCCTTCTGTTTGGAAAAAGTCAGTAGCATGGGTGGCATCAATCTGGTCATAGCGAAAACAGCGTGCTATGGAAAAATATTTTCCGGGAATTTTTGGTTGCGACGCGAGGGTTCGAGATGATACTGCGGTTCCCTGACTTCGGAGGACAAGACGCCGAGTCCGTTGCTCGTCGAAGGGGTAACCCCAGCCTCGGGATCCTGTTGTCCAGCCATCTCGATGAGTTTGAGCAACTTGGCTAATATAGGGTTCAGGAATAGCTGTTGAATACGCGGGACTCTTTACGAAATATACATCATGGATATCACGGGCTGGGTGAAACTGTGGCATATAGAGCGTGTCCATATTCCAAAATTCATTTTCGACGATAGGACCTCGCATTTCTTCAAAGCCCATGCTAACCAATGTTGTTTTGACTTTGTCTAAAAATGTTCGGTAGGGATGTTTTTTTCCTGCAGCAATCCGTGGGGGGCGTAGAGCGATGTTATATGGGCGGGGGGTATGCGTCCGCCAAGATCCATCTTTCAGTAGTTCCGGCGTCAGCTGTGCGTAGCCTTCTTTGACTCCGACGGTTACCACGTTCGCGGCAACTGCCTGTCCTCTTTCAGTGAGTGCAAAGGATCTCATGATGTGTTCATCAATTCTAAATGGCTCCTGTGAACGCCCTCGCCGTTGCGAAAAGGTATCAATGATCTTGCGTTCCGTGTTAGGTCGAGTGTCGTAGCTGGATGAGCCATGAGAAATGTTCTCGATGAGCATGTGGAGTGCAGACGTTAGATCACTTGTTGACTTTGTTGGTTCGAGTACTCCTCCAGGGCCTATTTGGATCGATCCTTCTTTTTTTAGGGCTCCAATAGGACCACTCAGGTCGCTTGCCTGTAAGCTTAGTATCTCCTGAAGTCTTTTCATGGTGAGAGGGAGACCCTGTTCTTTTGCTTTTGTGGCTTCAGTAAATATTTGTTTTATGAGGGAGCCTTTTTTTGAAAACCTTATTCCTGTTGAGGTGAGGGAGACGATTTTTGTGACAACTTCTGATGTAATCATGATGTATTGTTTAGCCTGCAGCCACCCAATGCTCATGCTGACTTGTGCGGAGTCGAGTCCGGTATGTGATGCAAGGTCAGCCTCACTGGTGGGGGACTGTTTGTGCAAGTCACGAAGAATGGCGACTTCGAGTGGGTGAAGGCTGGAGAAGTGGTGTTCTTCCAGAGAAGACGATTCTTCGGGTATCATACCTGTTGAATTTCCACTGGCATTGCCTCTGTTCCAGCTCTCCGCATTTGATGTATAACCGTGTCGTATTGCGGGGATTTAAAAATTGCGGATCCTGCAACAAGAACTGTTGCTCCGGCCTGAACAACGTTAGCAGCGTTGTCAGGCGATATTCCCCCATCAACTTCGAGTTCCATCTGCAGGGAATTGTTGTCAATGAGATCTTTGGTTTTTCGGATCTTAGATATGACAGAAGGGATAAATGATTGACCTCCAAAACCTGGGTTGACAGACATAAGAAGTACAAGATCAAGATCTGGTAAAATCTCCTTGATCGATCCAATGTCTGTCGCTGGATTCAGGGAAACCCCTGCTTTGGCTCCCAAATTTTTGATAGTTTGAACCGTACGGTGGAGGTGTGGGCAGGTCTCGAGATGGACGGTCAGTATATCTGCGCCCACGTCACGAAACTTACTGAGGTAATTATCTGGATTGGTAATCATTAAATGTACATCGAGAGGAAGTTTTGTGACACGGCGA
>CEQE01043030.1_pt1 | contig 17263 bp, 11 predicted proteins | sample 356201 | NCBI WGS metagenome assembly CEQE01 (sample SAMEA2619970, study PRJEB7988) | marine metagenome | biome: marine biome (ENVO:00000447); feature: mesopelagic zone (ENVO:00000213) & marine oxygen minimum zone (ENVO:01000065); material: "saline water (ENVO:00002010), including plankton...
ACCAACGTTCAGGCCCCAGTCGACACCAACGTTCAGGCCCCAGTCGATGAGGACCCGCGGTCATCCAACGTCGACAGTTTGTCGGCCTACGAGAAAGCTCTGGCCGTCGACAGTTTGTCGGCCTTCGAGAATGTTTCGGCCGAGGACTGCGCGTCTCACATTGAAGAAGAACCTGGAAGTATCCATGAGGGTTGGTTCGCTAAGGACGGAGATCGCATGGACTTGGTCTCAGACGTGCGCGGGTCACAGATTCACGAACGTTCGACCGCGGACTGGGTGTGTCTTGGGGATGGCGAAGGCGGATCAATAATTGTTGACAACCGCCTACGCACTACTCTGTCTCGTGCCCCTCGAGGTCTCTTCGACACAATGGTTCGGCCGCTTCCTTGGGAGGCCAGCTGGTCGAATATTGACAAGTTCGGCGCTGTGCTTGAGTCCCCAGTCTGGATTGTGCTGTATGGCCTCAGCGCCTACGGCATCTGGAAGCGCAGGAGGAACCTTAGACAACTCTTGTTCCCAGTTCTGATTGTCGGAGCAATCGCTACCGCAGGTGCAGTGACCCATGGCAATCTCGGTACTGCATTAAGACATCGGGAGCAGATGCTGTTTGCATTCGCTTTTCTTTCCGCTGCAGGACTTCAGGCAATTGCTGATAGGCGTGATGAGCACCTAGCCAGTCAGGGAGTCGCCGGTCCCACTAGCGACGCTCCTGAAACCCCGATCTCTAGTCCAGATCCTCCAGGCGATGAAGGAAGGTGAAGATCTCTGCCCTGGTCACAGTCCCTTGTGGGCAGAAGAACGACACCTTGCAGCCCGTCGTAACGCCTGTTGCCAGTAGCCAGTCGGCGGCATTGTCGTAGAAGGCACCCTCTAGCACGTCACTGAAGCCTGCTGGAGTTGAGCCCTCGGGTGATCCCTCCAGGCGCCAAAGAAATGCTGCCATCTCGGCCCGGGTCACAGTGCTGTCGGGGCAGAAGTTGGTGGTGGTGCAACCGAGGGTGATGGCCTCCTCGGCCAGCCAGTCGACGGCGGTGCCGTAGTGTGCACCCGTTTCCACGTCACCGAAGGTGGCAGTCGTTGCGGGTGTGGGTTGACCTTTGGAGCGCCACATGAACTGGGCCATCTCATCCCTTGTCACAGGTAACTCCGGGCAGGTGGACCCGATGGTGCCCTCAGTTGCCGGACAGGCCGCGGTAATACCAGTGGTAAACGCCCAGTCGATTGAGGACTCTGCCCAGTGACCTCTGATACCAACTATCGAGCTTGGCAGTGCGCCGAGTCTGACTATTCCCCAGCCCTGTCGGTGGTCGGGGCTGTCGGTCTGGCTAGCCCGGGTCTTGAGGCGGTTCTTTACCTGGTCTGGGGTGAGGTCTGGCATGGCACCCAGCATCAGTGACACGATTCCAGCTACATGCGGCGCCGCATACGAAGTACCCGTGTTGCTGACTCCCGCCCACTGGCTTGTTGTGATCTGGTCGGGGGCGACCACCTCGGGCTTGAGTATGCCCTGCTGGTTGGGCCCCCAGCCGCTATAGGGCTGGAGGACCTCGGTGTCCCAGGCAATGGCACCCACCGTGAGTACATCGGTCATGTTGGCTGGAACCCCGATGCTGGCTGCCGGGTTCGAGAATTGGAGGTTGCTGCTGCCCCAGATCCGCGTGTCGTAGACAACCTCGACCCCGGTGAAGAACTTGATCGAGTATGCATAGAGCCGACTTGCACCGGTGGTGTTCTTGAGCGTCATCGTCTCGATGGCAGGTTCTCCTTTGCCTTGAGGACCCGCTGTACACATGATCTGAGTCGGTGAACCATCGCTCAACTCCTCCATGTCGAACACACAGATGTCAAGGTCAGTAGCCCTGTCGTTCCATGTCAACAGGAGATCTGCTGAGGCGTTGTCAGACAGTCGGAATTCATTGAACTCAGTCGACGTGCCGTTCAACTCCACCCAACTGTTCTTGTTGTCATCGACGGTCGTTCCCACGTGATGACGCTTCGCCGAGTTGCCGGCCGCGACTACCCAGGTGATACCGGCATCAATCGCTCGCTCTATCTCAGGAGCGCTGAAATGAGTTCCATCAAGGGGGCCCTCAGTCCACTCAAGTGACATACTCACCACATCGACCTTTGTGGCGATCAACCAGTCGACCATCTCGGTCATGTAAGCATCTGAGAAAGTGACAAATACCAACTCAGCTTCGGGTGCCACGTCGTGAATGATCTCGGCCATCTGGGTGCCGTGGTCGGTACCGGTGTCAAGCACGCCGTCGTTGTCGAAGGCAGCGGTCTGGACATCAGAGGGCAATTCGCCGTCTGGGAGGGTGTCCCAGCCGTCAAAACCCATGTCCACGATCGCCACCCGTGTCCCAGAACCGTTGTGACCTGCGGCATGCCAAGTCGGTGCACCGACTACTACTAGACCCTCGGAGGTGACCGCCAGAGCGCGACGAGCGGAGGGGGGCTGGTCGGTTTCGATTCTAAAACGGTTACCTAACGAGGCTCTAGTGGCTACGGTTTGTGTGACATGAGGGGTGGCGCCCAGAGCCAGCAACATGAGTAGGTAGATGCCCAGGACGGATTGGGTTAAGCGATTCACTCTTGTCACCGTACCGATCAGACATCTGGCGCGTGCCATGCCGCTCGGCTCAGGTTGAGCAGTTGGTCATGATGGACTAGGCACGGGATCGTTGTTGGCCGTTCGGAGCTGCGTGCGGATTGGCGCTTAGTTGTGTCCTGATGCCGAGTTACTGGTGGCCACCTGATTACTCTCTGGAACCAATGCCCAGTTGGCTTTGACATATCCTCGAATCGCATCGGAAATGAATACAGGTTCCTTCATCGAAAACGAGAGCGGTGCCCTAGCGACGGTAACTGTCGTAGTTCCCGCGTATCGAAGCCAGCACCTGACGAAGGTTCTGGATTCAGTTCGAGATCTTCAAGTTGAGCGAGTTGTTGTTGTTGACTCGTCGCCTGAGGATCCGGCCGGCATCGATCCGTCCGTGACCGTAAAGCGACTATCAGGTCGGACAATGCCCGCAGCAGCCCGTAATGCGGGAACAGAGAACATCCACAGCGATTTCATACTGTTCATAGACTCGGATGTGGTACTGACCGAGGGGGCGAAGGCATTCGTAAGTGCATTTCTGAGAAACCCCCACCTTGATGTTGTCTGTGGCACTTATCGAACTGACCGTGGCATGAATGGGGTTGTGGACGAATTGCAGAACGCGATTCTCCGTTTTCGCTTGTTAACTAGTCGGAACGATAGGACGAAACACGGATCAACATCCCACATGCTGGTTCGCCGTGAAGTCTTTGATCAGGTCGGTGGGTTCAATCCGGAGTTACCGTCTTATGAAGACATTGAGTTCTCGGCACGGTGTTACCGACTCGGCTTTGCTGTCACACCTGAACCACAGTTTGAAGCGGTGCATCTCAAGAGATACTCGGTTCCATCTCTGTTGCGTGACTACTTCATCAAGGCCTATCAGGCTATGAGAGTGCGACTGGGTAGCCCAGCGGTGTTTAGAGGTATGGATACGAATCTCACCCTGGTAGTCGTCGGTACCCTGATCTGCGGCTGTTTGGTTCCGGTTGGGGCACTGAACCTCCTAGCGCGACACAATGTTGGCCTCGTCAACGCCCTAGTGTTGCTTGGACTTGTTCTGTCCCCAGTTCTCTTGTGGCGGACCGTGTTCCGAGGTGTTTCCGGAATCGTCAAGTTGCTTAGTCTTGTGCTGTGGCCTCTGATTGGCTGGAGTATCGCGACAGCAGTCGTTCTCGCCTTCTTTAGTCATGGCAGCAAGAGGGTGGCAGACTTATTGCGGGAAGTGTCCGACTGGATCCGATGCGGTGCACGTGTTCTCTTCAGGTACGGAAGACCAATCCAGATCATTCATTACGTTACTGCCAGATGCAATCTCAGGTGTGAGCATTGCTTCTACAAGGAAACTCTGGACGCTCCAAACCCCGGAGAGATGTCGCTCGAGACAATGGATAGGACTACGAGAGACATAGGTCCTGTGCTCTGGTATTCACTCGCTGGGGGTGAACCATTTCTTCGTAGCGACCTTGTAGACATTGTCGGTCTTGTTCAGAAGCACTGTCGCCCGAAGGTGTTTTCGTTTCCAACGAACGGTTGGTTTGTTGAGCGGACCTATTTGTCCACGCTTCGGATGCTGGAACGCATGAATCGAGGCAATCTGATCCTCTTCTTCTCTCTAGACGGACCAGAGCCAATCCATGATGCAATTCGAGGAGAGGGCTCCTTCTCAAAGGCGGTAGAGACCATTGAGCGACTTCGGCCATTGCAAGACATTTACCCAAATCTCTACCTGAGCGTGGTAACCACGGTCACAACTCAGAATGCACTCGTAATCTCAGAGTTTGTTGACTATCTAGTACGCGAAATAAGTCCAAGTGCCGTCTCGATCAATCTCTTCCGGTACCACAGCCTCGACCATCCGCCTGTGCCACAGGACGTATTGGATGCCTACGACTCAGCTACCCAGGTGTATGCAGAACACCTGCGGAGGGGGATGCTTGACCATTATGGCTTTTTCGGCCGAAGGGTTCTAGCAATTAAGGAACTGCTGCAGAAGGAACTGATACTTCGTGTGGCCCGTGAGGACACCTTCGTCACTCCCTGTACGGCTGGGACGCTCAGTTACGTCATTGATGAGAACGGGACAGTTGCAGCATGTGAGATCCTGCCTCCGAACAAGGCGATCGGTGCAATAAGGGGGACTCAGCGCTCAGGTAAGCCGCTTAGGTCCGGGCCCATCAATTCGACGGAATCACCTGTTACCGTTGATCGTCGGAACGACAGTTCCGCCGCGAATGGTACTGATTGCCGCGAGGCGACGTTTTCTGAGATGGTTCAATCTAGCGATGCCAAGAATCTTCGAACATGGATCAGAGAAACCGAGTGTCACTGTACATACGAGTGTGCGATGTCGACTAACACGCTCTTTTCGTGGCCGTTCGCAGGAAGACTCTACGGTCAATTGGCCAAGAGCCTATTTACGCGATAGCCCGTATTCACCCTGATGTGACCGTCGGAGATTAGGGAGATTGGTGTGTTGGATTAATCTGCCGTCCCAGTGTCACAGTCGTATGCTTAGTCACGGTGGGCGTTGGCCGCCAACTTGGAGATCTGTACTGCTGTCTGAATCCCCGAGGTTCAACTCGGTCAGGTGAACCAGAACCGTGGGGGATTGGGCCTGGCCAACACCATCAAGCCTCATCACCATTGGCCGGTCATATGTCGGGCCGAGGCCTGTACATCCGTGGTGGCTGTGTCAGCGCGGCCACTAGCTTGTCAGGTATCTGCTTTTCTTCAGTATCTTGACACCCTCTAGGCCAGTTCGCTGGAGGCTATTCTCGCTGAGGTGGTTGCTGTATGAAGATCGTGATCGTTGGTGGCGTGGGTCACGTCGGCCTGCCTTTTGGGCTGGTATTGGCCGATTGCGGGCATCAGGTGACGGCACTTGATCGTGATGAGATAAAGGTAGACAGCGTCAACGTTGGCGAGATGCCGTTCATGGAAAGGGGTGCACAGGAACTACTGGCAAGGGTGTTGTCGACCCAGAAATTTTCTGCTACCACCGATCCATCGTGCCTGGTAGAAGCCGAATGTGTCGTAGTAGTCATTGGGACACCAGTTGACGAGTACCTAAATCCAGATCCAGGAGCGGTCATTCGAGTCCTGTCGGACTTCTCGCCATTCTTCAACTCAGGGCAGTTGGTCATTTTGCGATCGACCGTCTTTCCGGGAGTCACCCGCAAGGTAGAGGGTTGGTTCGACGAACACCATCAGGACGTTGTTGTCGCGTGTTGTCCCGAACGAATAGCTGAGGGTTTCGCCCTTGAGGAGATCACAGAGCTTCCCCAACTTGTAGGTACCAGATCAGTTGAAGTGTCGAATCGTGCGGTGGAGTTGTTTGATTCGATAGGGGTCAGTTCGATCCGGGTGGAACCGGAGGAAGCCGAGTTGGCCAAGTTGTTCACGAACAGTTGGCGGTACATCAAGTTTGCAGCGGCAAATCAGTTCTGGATGATGGCAAATGACTTCAATGTCGACTTTGAGCGTGTGCGTGTGGCTATCACGACCGACTATCCAAGGGCAGCCGATATGCCAGGCGCCGGCTTTGCTGCAGGCCCCTGTCTGTTTAAGGACACCATGCAGTTATCGGCCTTTACTGGCAACACATTTGCTCTGGGAAACGCGGCCGTCATGGTCAACGAAGGACTGCCTCTATATCTGATCGAACGACTTGAAGACCGATTCGAACTCGCCGAAATGACGGTTGGTATCTTAGGGATGGCGTTCAAGGGCGACACAGACGATAACCGGAGCAGTCTTAGTTACAAGTTGCGGAAGTTGCTCCTGTTCCGGGCAAAGGAAGTGTTGTGCTCAGACCCGTATGTAACGGATCACCGGTTAGTAGCCGAGGATCGTGTTCTAGGTGAATCGGATCTTGTTATCGTGGCAGCCCCCCACCAGGCCTATCGGTCGCTGATCTGTGACCAACCGTTAATCGACATTTGGAACATCTATGGCAATGGTGTGTTGATTTGAACACTCCGCGGTGCAGCATCATCATCCCGGCGAGAAATGAGCACGACTCGATCACTCCGGTGCTCCAACGAATAGCCGAAGGGGTGTCTTTGCCATTTGAATGTCTGGTGGTAGTCGACAACTTAGACGACCTGACGGTAGGTGCTGTTGAAGGTATTGGAGCTGAGGATCCCAGGTTCCGGCTGCTGGTAAACGAACTGGCTGGTGGCCCTGCGACAGCTATCCAGACAGGTATTCAAGGATCGACAGCGCCGGTCGTGGTTGTGACAATGGCGGACGGTAGTGACGACCCGCGAGTGATCGATGACCTTGTACTACTCGTTGAACGGGGAGTCGTTATTGCAGTCCCTTCCAGATATATGGCTGGGGGCCAACACGTTGGAGCACCGTTTCTCAAGTCGATGTTTTCCAGACTTGCTTGTCTGTCGCTTTATTTCCTTGCCAGAGTAGGCACCCACGACGCTACAAATGCTTTCAAAGCCTATGATCGGAGATTCCTGGAAAAGGTCGGAATCGAGTCAAGTCACGGATTTGAGATGGGCCTGGAACTTGTTGCTAAGGCCCGCCTATTACGCTTACCCGTTGCAGAAGTACCGACGATTTGGCTGGAACGGTCATTCGGAAAGTCAGGGTTCAGGTTGCGGCAATGGATTCCACAGTACCTGCGCTGGTACTTCCGAGCATTTATGAGACCAAAAAGCGCTTCGGATCAATCTAATGGGAACTGATCTTGGCCACATCGTGCTAACAGGTGCAGCAGGGTTTATTGGTGGGTATATCACCGAGGAAGCGCTGAACCAAGGGTACTCAGTCACGGGAGTCGACAACCTGAGCAAGTATGGTCCGGTACCCCGATCCTATGATGGAAACCCTGACTATGAGTTCGTGGAAGGTGATGTCCGAGACACCAAGTTGTTAGAACACCTATTTCTTGAGGCCGACCACGTAATTGCTGGTGCAGCGATGATTGGAGGCATTACCTACTTTCATTCCTATGCCTACGACCTCCTAGCTACCAATGAAAGAATCATTGCTAGCACCTGTGATGCTGCAATCGAGGTGTTCCCCCGAGGTCGTTTAAAGAAGGTTACATACCTCTCGTCATCGATGGTCTTCGAATCAACTGATCGTTGGCCGAGTCGTGAAGGGGAAGAACTACAGGTTCCTCCTCCACATTCCTCCTATGGTTTCCAGAAACTTGCAGTTGAGTATTTTGCCCGAGCAGCTTGGGACCAGTACGGGATCCCGTTTACTATTCTGCGCCCCTTCAACTGTGTCGGAATCGGCGAGCGTCGCGCTCTCGGAGATGTGGACATTAGATCTGGCTCTGTATCACTCGCAATGAGCCACGTAGTTCCGGACTTGATCCAGAAGGTACTCAAGGGGCAGGACCCGTTGAGGATTCTTGGTAGCGGTGATCAGGTTAGGTGTTACACCTATGGTGGGGACTTGGCGCGGGGGGTAATCGGATCACTCGAAGCAGATGTTGCTACTAATGAGGATTTCAACCTTTCGACCTCGCGTGTCACGACAGTACTGGAACTTGCCGAGTTGGTGTGGAGGAAGGTTCACGGATCTGCCAGACCTTTTTCCGTAGAGCACGACACTCCTTATCGCCATGATGTCCAGAAACGGGTCCCCGATGTGTCGAAGGCTCGGGAATCTCTGGGGTTTGTAGCGGACACGCCAATCGAGACAGTCCTTGATGAGATGATCCCATGGGTGAAGGACGGGATCAACAGTGGATGGATCTAGGTGTGGCACGTAGTTTGATGTCAGGCAGATATCGATTTGGTCTCAGTATTCCCTGCAGATGGACCGTGTCGCGTATCTTCATGGCAACCTGCTTGATTTCGTTTCGCTCCGCGTGGGTTGGATCATTGGGTTGGGGTGTGTCGACTTGGTCATGGACTTGCAACTGCAGTGTTGACCCATTGCTGAACTTGCCAGACTGCCCACAGGGCCGTGGTGGTATCGTCTGTACACAATGAGTTGCCTATTCTTGCTGCGACCGCCGGGAGTCTTCGCCAGCAGCAGTTACAGCGCCCCGGTCACAATGCCTCAGGGAATCGCCTACCTGGCTGGGAACCTACAAAAGCATGGACACGAGGTTCGTTGCCTTGATGCCTTTGGTGAAGGCTTAGATCACATTGATGTTTCCTACGCGCCCTCAGTGCGGTACCGGGGTCTGTCCACCAACGCCATTGTCAACCGAATCGAGATGCCTCCCGACGCATTTGCTGTTACGGCACAGTTCTCACAGGACTGGCCACATGTCGAAGCAGTGATCAACGCGATCCACAATAAGTTCCCAATCGTCCCGATCATTGTTGGAGGAGAGCATGCAACGGCCCTTCCGGAACACATTCTGAACACATGTACTGCAGTGAAGTACGTCGCGCTAGGTGAAGGTGAGTTCACGATTGTGGATTTTGCGGAGTTCCTTGATGGGAAGCGCGACCTCGACAGTGTTGAGGGTCTGTGCTACCTGGATGAAGACGGCTCTGTATGCAGAACCCAGGTACGACCCCGCCTTACCTCTCCCGACGATCTCCCTTGGCCTGCTTGGGAGTTTTTCGACCTGGAGCCATTCTTCGAGACCGGTGAGGGACATGGTGTGGAGAGAGGTCGGAGCATGCCGGTGCTTGCTACCCGAGGTTGTCCTTACCAATGCACATTTTGCTCAAATCCCACCATGTGGACTACCCGTTATGTAATGAGAAAACCAGCACTGGTTCTCGATGAAATTGAACACTATATCAATAATTATGCTGCTCAAAATATCGATTTCATGGATCTTACGGCTATTTGTAGGAAGAGTTGGGTATTGGAATTCTGTAAAGAAATCCAGAACCGGTCACTCAAGTTTACGTGGCAACTGCCTAGCGGTACGCGAGCCGAAGCACTAGATGAGGAGTGTGTCGCAGCCATGGCTGCTGCCGGGTGTATGAATATTACGTTGGCTCCGGAAAGTGGCTCTAGTCAAACCCTAAAAGAGATAAAAAAGCGAGTCAAACTTCCCAGACTTTACGACACTGTTCGATATGCAAAGAAACATGGCCTCTATGTAAAGTGTAATCTCATGATCGGTTTTCCGAAAGAAACCCGTTCAGATATTCTGAAAACTCTCTGGGTGAATTTCAGATTTACTCTAATGGGAGTAGATGATGTCGGACTCTACCTCTTTTCCCCTTATCCAGGGTCTGAGTTATTCCGATATCTCCAAAGTACTAAACACATAGAGAAACTCGATAACTCCTACTTTGAAAGCCTAATGATCTTCATGGGTCTGGGAAAGTCTAGTAATGTGTGTGAGAATGTAGGTTCTCGTGAACTGGGCTTCTATCGCCTTATTGGGATGTCTACGTTCTACGGTTTGAGTTATCTTCTTCATCCATCCCATATTCTACGAAGCATCCGTAACTACAAGACCAATCGATCGGACACTGTGTTCGAGGAAAGGCTATTTGCGACGTTCCGAAGACTTCGAATAGAGGCAACTACGCGCAAGTCAAGAGGATCAGTGTTTCGAGACAATCTTCGTGGAATTTGTCGCCAGTCGCCAACTGTGTCGGATAATGCAGAGGTGAGCGTGTTGCCGTTAGATCTCCAACTGCCGGCTTCAAACGACTCGCAACCTTCAATCCCTACGAACATGCCTACGAGGCAGTTCTCGAAACGACGAGGGGATATGTAATAACCGTTCTTGATAGTTCTAGGCCCTAGCAGGGATAGAAGAAAGGTCGGACCTTGGAGGCTCTCACAATGATTCCTGTTGAACTGGGCTGAGAGCGTGACAATGGATCACCCTCTATCGAGATCGTGGCTCTGCGCAATCGCGGGAGTGGGTGCGGCGGTTCTTCTCTGGGCACGAGCGCCATTCGCCTCTAGGAACTTCTGGGGCGAAGACGGTGCGCTGCTCTTCGCTCAAGCGATGGAGCATGGGTGGATCAAACCAATCACTAGTTCGCTAGGTGGTTACTTTCTTTTCTTGCCGCGTGTACTGAGTCCCGTAGCTACGCTCGGGCCGCTTGAGGTTGCTCCGGCGGTCATGTTCTCGATGTGCGCACTCGTCTTGGGTTGGTTTGCTGTGACAGTTGTCCTGGCGGGAGATCGTCACCTTGATCAACCGCTTAGTCGGGTTGCTCTGGCCTTTGTTCCGGTCCTTCTCCCCATAGTTGGCTTCGAGGTGATTGGCGGCCTTGCGAATCTCCACTTCCTGATGTTGTGTCCGGCGGCAGTCATCTTGGTTGGTCGTCAAGAGAGTAGAGGCCGGCAGGTGAACGACGTTGCTCTGATCACCATGGCTGGGCTCACCTCTCCTTTGACGCTCGGGTTGGCACCGTTGGTCGCCCTCCGGCTTTGGTGGGACTGGCGGGTCTACCAGACGAGGTCGCCAGCTCCAGTCGTCGTTGGCTGGGCACTCGGTATAACAGTGCAACTGGCCATGATCGCCACTTTGGCCGAGGATCGTGACTTATCCTCAGATCGTTCGGTTGCCAAGGCCGGGTTCCTTTTCCTCGAACGCGTGGTCTCTTTTAATCTGCTGCCTTTGTGGCCCGGGATCTCTGCCGCGGATGAAACTGTTGGTATTAGTGCTGAATTGGTTATTCGCGCGTTGATAGGCCTTGTGATGCTGGCACTGTTGGCTACGACATTTGTTGTTGTAGCAGTTCGAAACCAGCGTAGGGGAGAGAAGGAGCGAGCAGAGTTGGTACTTGTAGTTCCTGTCTCCGGAATTATGTGTTTTCTTGCTGCATCAATGCTGACAGGTCCCGAACCCCGCTACGCCGTGTTCCCGGCATTCTGCATCGTGTGGGCACTCCTAATGGTAATGGAGAACATTTCTGATCTGGAACGACTTCAGCCGGCTGGACGAGTGGTCGCCACAGCAATGGGGCTTGTCCTTCTGGCCTCTGTGGTCACCCACTGGGCACCAAGCCCGACCCGGCGTTCCGGCCCTGCATGGGTGGCAGGGCTGGACATGGTAGCCAGCGAGTGTGCAACTGATCCGGACGGACGGGTGGAGGTCCCGATCCTCCCCAAGGGATGGACAGTTCCCTTGGATTGTAGCGATGTGTTGGAGGACTGATCCAGTCGTGGTCTGGACCGGTGTGGGTCGGGTGATCTCCAAACTCGCCAGCACACAGTCTGCATACTGAGTCGTCCGACCGTGCGCTTTTCGACCCCATGGTGAGTTACGGCTGTGGAACTGAAGGTCTGATAACTGTGGATGAAACCTGAGTCGCTCCAAGATAATGTGCAGGCGTCAACTCAACACGCCTCCCTGTTTCACCGCACGACTGGGCCCACGGTACCCTCTCCCTGTTGATCCCTACACAATCGTGAGCCAGCCATGTCCGTCTACCTCGATCCATCGATTCCAGAAAAGAGACAGGCCGTCCAGGAAAGAATCCGGACGCACCACAGGATTCCAGTTTTCAGTATCGTGGAGTTCAACATCTGGGGTGCATGCAATCGGCGATGCTCTTTCTGTCCGGTCTCTGATCCAGAGGTATTCACCAATCGCAGGGAGGGAATAGTTCCGGACGACTATGAGAAGATCCTTATAGATCTCAAGTCCATTGATTTCGACGGCATTGTCCTCTGGTCCATGTTTTCTGAACCATTGCTCCACAAACAGATCCATGAACTCGCGAGAATCACAAAACGAATCCTTCCAGAGGCAGAACTCCATGTGGTGAGCAATGGTGATGTCATCCGGAAGCGTGATGACAAGTTGGCCAGCCTCTACGAGTCCGGCATTGACTGTATCCAGTTCAGTCTCTACGACGACGAGAACCAGTATGTCGAGTTCATGGGAAAGCGTGAACGAGGTGGCTACTCAGTGACACAGATGGGTCTTCGCCGCCGGTATTTCAACAATGGAGATTATGGAATGACTGTCTCGAATCGGGCCGGCCTGGTCGATTCGAACCGATACCGGGCAGAGACGGATCAGTCAGTGAGTGTTGAACTCCTCCCGCTGAAGCGACCGTGCCACTACCCCTTCTATCAGGTGGCAATCGACTACAACGGTGATGTACTCCTGTGTGCCCATGATTGGTCGAAGGATCTCGTGATGGGAAATGCACTGGTTGACTCAATTTGGGATATATGGACAAACGGGTTCTATCAGGATGTCAGGTCATCGATGATGGCATCGGATCGTGGTTTCAACCCATGTGCGAAGTGTGATGTGCATGGTGATTTGATGGGTGGAAAGCACTACACGGCGTTCTTCAACTCCAACATGAGGGGTTGAGGCTTGGCGCCCAAAGGACGGCGTCCGAGTGCCAACAAGAATTGGCTTGACCGCACTTGTTATTCTTTCCTTTTAGTAGTATGTACTGCCAATTAAATCATAGAAACTGGCATCGAACCAATTACTATCCCACTAGAGGTTGACTAGCAATTATGGCAATAAGTAGTCGGCACGATTCATATCAGTAACGGATCGATATGAACCGTTGTTCACTAGTGGTTACAGCACTAGAAGTCGACTAGATCTGCCATCTGTCTGAACATTGAGTTGTTGGACGTGAGCTCCTCAAGTGTTCCCTGCGCCACAAGGCACCCATTAGCAAACTGATAAATGATGTCACAGTTCTCGACAGTTCGCAGTCTGTGGGACACCATAATAACAGTGAAGTGATTGCCGTAATGATTGATCGAGTCAACAACCATTCGTTCCGTTTCGGGATCAAGAGCACTCATTGCCTCGTCAAACACAAGCACGCTGGCCCCCTTGTAGAACGCGCGGGCAATACCGATCCGTTGCCTTTGGCCACCTGAGAGTTGGATCCCCCGCTCGCCTACTCTGGTGTCGTAGCCGTCGGGTCTACTCTCGATAAAGTCCGCAATGGCCGCTGCGCGAGCCGATGCTCGCACTCTTGCCATCTCGACTTCATCCTGGGGAATCCCAAACGCGATGTTGTCGGTGATCTTCCCGTCGGTTAAGTAGATCGTCTGTGGCACGTAAGCGACGCCTTGTTGCCATGACTGTCTTTGCGCACCAGTGATTGGTGTTCCGTCGACGAGGACAGTGCCTGAGGTAGGTTCAAGGAGGCCCATCAGAAGATCAATCACTGTGCTCTTCCCGCTACCCGTAGAACCGACGAGGCCAACGGTGGCACCATGTTGAATTCCAATGGTGACATTCTCCAGCACGAGTGGACCATCGGCCGCGTACCGGAAAGAGACTGAGTCGAGTTCAAGCGATTTCGCGAACTGTGTCGTCTCCGGTAGCGGCCCATCAACCCTGTTGGGAGTGGGTTGATTCAGCAAACTGATGACCTCTGCTGCCAGTACACGGTTCCCGATGAGTCCCGTCCAACCGGCATAGCCTTGTTGTAGAGCCGGCAGAAGCCTCTGACCGCCAATTGCTAATGCTGCCAACGTAGGTAGACCAGTTGCAAGGCCGCCGGCCTGCCTGCTCATTCCGAATGCCAGCAGGGCGATGAGCATTATCCCCAGAGCTTCCATAACAAATCGTGGGGAACTGCTGATGAAAATGGTGTTCCCCCGAGCCCGTCGAAACTGTCGATCAGCAGCCCCAAACGCAGTGGCAAAGAACGACTGTGTCCCACCCATCAGGATGTCCCTAATCCCCCCCATTCCCTCCTGCAGGCACTTGACCATTCTCGTATGCCCCTCCGAAACCATGAAACTGTTATTCATGAGCGTGTGCCGAAATACCAGGGTGACGGCAACATAAGAGCTACCGAAAGAAAGAAGTCCGATAGCGGCTACAGTCGGATCGATCAACACCAGCGCAGCAACCACCGCCACTATCAGTGACAGGGAACCGACCAAGTGCAACGTTGACAGAATTACACCGTCGACCACAACATCTAGCTTGGTTGTGAGACCGCTGATCAGCCCGCTGCTGTTGCGCGCGATATGGGTGCTGTACGGCTGGTGGAGAGTCCTTCTGTACACATCGGTACTGAGATCCGCACCAATGGCGACTGCAAGACGAACCGTGGACCACAGGGACAACAAGCGAATAGCCCCAGCGAGTAGAGCCGTAGCAACAAAGACGAGTGTAAGTGGCAGGACCAGTTCGCCAGCCGTCTCAATGCCCAGTGAGTCCGCTGCACTCGAAACCAGTGGATAGGAGTATACGCGTTCGGGTGTAGTCAGAACGCTGATGAATGGCAGGACCGCCCCCAGAGTGATGACATCGGCAAGCGCGCTGAGAAAAACTAAGGCCAGGAGAAGCACCAGTTGCCGGTGCCTGCGACTGCTCAGATGATTCCATAACGACAACAGCATTGTCGTGAGGCCACCACTGTCTGTGTCTGGCACCTCAGGGATTTCGCTCATGGGCTCAAGACTTGCACGTGACGTTTCCCTATGTCGCAAAGCCATCTACTACAACCAGTGAATTCGGTCGGCCATGGCCATGACAGCAACTCCCATACTCGGCATCCTATGTACCTGCTCGGCTAGAACCTCGACGCCTCAGTTGCCCCTTGCTGCCAGAGAGTATGGTCGCCTTCACCAAGGCCGGAGTTGCTCAACAACTACGGATGGCCTGCAGGTGAATTACTGAGCAGTGAACTCCACAGATTCAGCGAGGGGTCGAGAAAGAAAGCATCATCAGGTTCTAGAAGTGGCTCGACAGGAACTCTCGCGTTCTTCAGTGTTTCCACAAGTTCGTCGGCATTACTAACGGTAGGCAACTCCAAGATGCTCTTCAAAGGGCTGAGATCAAGACTGTCCTCAAACTCAACGACCACAAGCGGGATGCCGAGAACGCAAAGGTCAACGATTGCTGAAGATCTGCTGCTGACCAGTGCCACATCAAAGTCCTGAACCAGTTGGCTAATCGGGTCCTGGCGAACGCTTATCATCATGTCTCCAAAGGTCTTTGCACTGATGACACTGTTAGGGTGCAACTTGATTGAGACTTGTGTTTCAGATGGGAGGTCTGGAAGGGCTTCTTTGAGCATTTCAGTCATTGTCTCGGTAAATGCCTGCATGTAGTCCGCCACCAGAATGATCCTCAACGGTTGGTAGGCCTCGCGCGATCTGGGTTCCCACCTGTTCGCGACACGCAGGTCCTGATACCGCAGTGCCTCGCACTCAACGATCTTTTCTGGCGGATACCCGACACCGACAAGCGTCAGTCGGGCAAGTGGGCCGTTCACCGCGATCAAGTCGGGGTTAGGACGGGAATACTGGTCACTCTGAGATGAGTGGCCAATACCAGAGAATCGCCGAAGATCCCAGAACGGGATAGTGGAGTGTGTGACTGCAACCAACTCACCCAACTTATGGCGTTTCCAAGCAGATACGAAGGCAACCTCCCACGACTGTCCTTCAAAGGTGAAAAAGCCTTTCATCTGAGGTGACACATCACCCAGTGCTTTGTCAAAAAGTACGAACCAGAACAGGTTCTCGACTGCGACATGGCCGATCATTGAACGGTTCCATGAATAAGCTGTCAGCTGCCATAACCAGGGCCGGTTCTTTATATTTCGTTCGATACGTTGATTACCAAGTTGAAGAAATATCTTTACCAGTTTCAGATACAATATAATAACTTGAACGATTATTCGGATCGATAGTAATGAATCTAGAAGAACATGAGCTTCATTTCTTGAATAATGTTTCCTAAACCGATCGATCTGTTGTCTTAGTTTGGAACCATCAGCAGCGTCTTTCCCCATGAATAGCATTTCAAGCCAGTTACTGGATATCTTACTGTCATCTAGTAGGTGTTGTAGATTGGGCCAGTTCGCCGCGTGAGGCATCGGCGTATCGCTATTCGGATTTTTTGAATAGTGACTCCGGGTAGCGAATAGAACAGCATCGGACGCTTCATGGAAGGTGCGAGTTTCTAGTGATCTGATGAACCAATAGCGACGTAGATATCTGCCGAACATAGCAAGTGCAAGTATAACTGATGGACCCTTTCGCACTGCCATTCTTGATAAATGGCGTCGAGTGTGACGACTATTTGTATTACGACAAGAGAATGGAATATTTCGATTCTGACAAAGTTGTTCTACTGATCTTCGAAGGAGAAGATCGTCGGATAATAATACTAGCTGGGTAGGAGAGTGATTATCAACTAGTTCTTCAAGTGCAAGGAGTCGAATTGCGTCAATGATTTCTGGTGATTTGAAGATGCTTGTCTCAGTAAGCAGAGTCATCCACCAATAACTCAAGGTATTATTTAGTGCAAGCCATTCAGTTAGACGACGTTCTCGATGTGTTGTTTCACCCAACTCAGAGATCCATCTCAGGTACTTATGTCGCAACCGGTCGGAGTTGTCCTCCACGTAATCTAAGAGCGAGTGAGTATGGTTTGATGAGCCATGCCCGTACCAGCGATAGATTATCTCATCCGTAGCGTGAACGCTTTCGTCAATCTCTATGACAAGTGAACCACTCTGGATTTCGTGAAATAGACATTCCTTGATATCTGTGCGATTTGATCGAATCATCTCTTTGAAATACTTGCTTAAGATAATCATGTTGTTACCAGTCTAGATCAGGTAAGTGGATTCAATAGAGTCAAGTCAACTGCTTGGCAATATTTGGAGAACTGTATTCGCTCCCAAGGAATGTTCCTATCCAGGGGATCGGTTGGCATTTTGTGAGGTCCTTTTACTTCGATGGCCACTCGCCAGCTACCTTGGATCCAAACGAAAGATACCTCCAGTTAAGGAG
>CEQE01148405.1_pt1 | contig 17252 bp, 17 predicted proteins | sample 356201 | NCBI WGS metagenome assembly CEQE01 (sample SAMEA2619970, study PRJEB7988) | marine metagenome | biome: marine biome (ENVO:00000447); feature: mesopelagic zone (ENVO:00000213) & marine oxygen minimum zone (ENVO:01000065); material: "saline water (ENVO:00002010), including plankton...
GAAGCGGCCGTCGGAACGGGCTCGAATCTGGGCTTGGCTTCCTGGTGGGTCATACAGTTGTCTCCCGAAGGCGGTCGCCTGGATCAAGGTGGCGCACGTCGGAAGTTTAACATAGCCGCCGCTGGAGTTCGCGATGCATTGGGCTGTCCTTGCGCCGATCTGTGGGGCGCCTGAACTTGCAATTGTCGAAGGGTTGAGCTAGATTACCAGCCAGCCTGGGTCCGATGGGCCGGCAATCGCGGCGGGAGCGGAAAATGACAGGCGCCAACTTGACTTCAACGGTGTTGGAATTCGACGACGAATCGGAGATTGCCGAAGAGTACCTGCGCAGAGGATGGACGGATGGCCTGCCAATCACGCCGCCCACGCCTGACCGCGTGCGGGCGTGCTTGGCCGTTGGCGGTCGTTCGCCATCCGATATCGTGGGCACGGAGCCGACCAAAGGCCGTGTGATCACCGCGGAAAAGGTGGCCGTAAATACGGTGATGGCCGGGTGTCTGCCCGAGTACTTCCCGGTGGTCGTCACCGCGGTCGAAGCCATGTGCGCACCCGAATTCAACCTGCACGCCATCACGGCATCGACGATGGGCGCTGCCGTGCTCACAGTCGTTAGCGGTCCTATCGCCAAGGAGCTCGAGATCAATTCAGGCGTTGGCGTGTTCGGCCCCGGACATCGCGCCAACTCGACTATCGGACGGGCGATCAGGCTCATCATCATCAACGCCACCGGATCGGCTTCGGGCGAAATCGACAAGGCGACGCTTGGCCACCCCGGCAAGTTCTCGTGGTGCATGGCCGAGGCCGACGAGGTCAGCCCCTGGCCGCCGATGCATGTCGATCGCGGATTCGACGCCGGCGACAGCACCGTCTCAATCTTCGCGGGGCTTTCCGGGACCCAGGTGGCCAATCACCATGCACAGGCGCCCGAGGAGATTCTGGTCAGTTTCCGGGATGCGATGTTCGCCGTCGGACCGACACAGAAAGAGCTCATCGCGGTGCTTTGTCCCGAACATATCGGGAATATTCGAGCCGCGGGTTGGTCGAAATCGCAAGTGCAACAGTTCCTGTTCGAAACATCCCAGCGCTCCGACGCGGACTGGCGAGCTGCCGGAGAGGTCGTGCCAGCCAGTCCTGACGGCAGTTCGAGGATGGTTCCCGTCGCCTCCGAACCGGATAACGTGACGATTCTGGTCGCGGGGGGTGCAGCTGGGGCATTTTCGAGTATAATACCGCTATGGGGCGGCGGCGCCGGTTCTCAGTCGGTGACCAAGAGGATGCAGTAGTAGATCCAAGGCGCAGGTCTCACAACTGAAAGGGAGGTTCGTTGATGGTACTCGGAACCAAGCTGGGCGTGCTCGACCCAACCGTGCAGCCGATACCGGCCCACGCGGTGGTCGCTGAGCGACCGACCACGTTGGACGGCAAAGTAGTCGGACTGCTTGCCAACGGCAAGATGAACTCGGAGGAGTTGTTGGCCGCGGTGAGTGACGTGCTGGCCGACAGCTACTCATTCCGGACGGTTGTCACGCGCAACAAAGGCAACGCCTCACGGCCGTGCCCTGCGCCGATCATCGAGGAGATGGCCAAGGAGTGCGATGTAATTATCACCGCATCGGGTGATTGAGGGTCCTGCTCGTCGTGCAGTGTGCACGACGGAATAACCTTCGAGCGCAAAGGCCTCCCGACCGCAGTGATTTGCACCGAGCCGTTTATCAATAGCGCTGAGGCCATGGCGAAACTGGGCGGAATCCCCGACTACCCGTATGTGGTGCTTCCCCACCCGCTGGGCAGTCTGGACGAATCCGGACTCCGAGAACGCGCGATTCAAGCGGCGCCGGACGTTCTAGGGATACTTCTGACCAAGGGCTAATCGGAGCTGCTTTAGGCAACGCAAACCGGATCAGATTCGAAACACAAAGAGGCGGCCATTGTGCCGCCTCTTTTCGTTCGCTTGTTCTGGCATCCGGCGCCGGACAGTCCCGTTCGCGGCGAGGGCGGCTAAGCTCCCGTCCCCGCCTTGTCGTTACGCATCTGTCGGCGGGCGCGGCAGGTCGGGCATCCGCACTGCTTGTTATCGCGGAATATCCTGCCGAAGATGAGCTTGACGAGGTCCTTTTCGGTAAACCCATACGATCAGTGAGTTCGCGCAAAGCTGCCAGTCGGGTTTCCTTGTCTTCGGTCTCGTCCGCAGAAAGCTTCTGACCGTTCACGAGAACCCGCTGAGCGTACTCTTTGAGCTTGGCGAAGTGTTCACTGGCCGAATCAGTCGGTTCAGTCGTTGAGAAGTCGGTCATCCTGCCATCTCCTGGCCGAGCCGGGTTAGCCCGGGATATTCAGGTTGCAGATTCATGCAACGCGGCGTCGTCTCTGATTAATAGTTAAACGACGGCGGCCCATGAAAGGGTGGGTTATCTGCCGATATCACGGCGGTATCCTGCCGCTCGGTGACCGAGTTCCGTCCCGTCGCTGATACGTGCATCGCTGCGGAAGCAGCAATCTCGCGACAATGCAGGGACGAAGACATCCGACGAACGATTGTGCGAACGGTGATTTACGCAGGATAAAACGGCGCCTTCCAGCACGTTCATCGAAGAACGGCTGGCGGGAGCGAGAGGGAGTCGAACCCACCGCGCCAACCGCAGGGTTGCCGCCAACGGTGTTGAAGACCGCAGGAGCCACCAGGCCCCATCCGCTCCCGTGTGTGTCCTCGAGAGTAAAGTCTTGCAGCGGAGGCCGCAACGATTGGACGGCATGCTTGACGCCGCCTGACTGAGGACAAACGTTGACCTTTCGGGTCAACACGATAGGCCTGGCGCCCTGGGCTCCAGGCCTATCAGGTCTAAGTTACGAAGATCGGCAGTTGCGTGATGCTGGAGGCCGAAGCCCGCCCGCGAACCGCCAGCTTACGCGAGGGCCGCGTCGACTCGCTGCTTTAGCACCGACTTGGGCACCGCGCCGACCACCGTGTCGACGGGTTTGCCGTCGTTAAAGATCAGCAACGCAGGTATGCCGCGAATGCCGAAGTTCATGGCGGTTCGGGGGTTTGAGTCGACATCCAGCTTTGCGAATTTGACTTTGCCATCGTACTCTTCGGCGAGTTGCTCGACGATCGGCGCGATCATCTTGCAAGGGCCACACCATTCGGCCCAGAAGTCTACAACAACAGGTGTGTCAGACCCAACGACTTGCTCGTCGAACGTCGCATCGGTAATTTCAATAGGGTGAGCCATCAATTCCTCCAGCGGTTTTCTCATGGGTCCGCATACGTTGGACCTCATTATATCCGATGCGGCGTTTCCAGAACAGATTCACCGTTCCGTTTCGTCGCTGAACATGCACGTCGTTGCGGAGCCCGGATTGGTCGATGTCACTCCCCCGTCGCGTGGTGTTGCGCCGTGATTGCTCTGGGAGCAAGGTTACCCTCTGAAATAATCGATGAAGTCGACTACAACTTCATCGACCTCGTCCCAAAACATGGAGCCTAGGGTCAGTCCTTTGGGCACGTCGAAGATCATCCAACCTTGGACCTGCATCTGGCGCTCAAGAGATATCTCGCCCCACAAAAATGGCGTGAACTTGTCCTCATCGACGTCCGCCCCGGCGGCAGTCGCGGACGTTTCGAACGGGTCGACGGCTCGGATGCGTTCGCCCCGCCGGTCGCCAAGTCGAGCGGCGTCTGGTTCGACCAACAGCGGCATCACGGTGCTCGTCCGGTTGACGATTGTTACGTTAACAAGCGCAAGTTCGCGGTTGGAAGCGCTTGGCCGGACCACCCAATGCCCGCCCAGGCCGTCGGCGTAGGCAAGTTTGTCGGTGGTGACCGGATTGGTGGCGTGGATCTCGATGCTTCTTCCTTTGGCGTATTGTATGCCGTCATCGCCGCACCCGGTGATGGTCAGCACGATGAACGTGGCGAACACCGTTGCCAAATAGACCTTGCTTCGTACGGAGGTCAGCCGGTTCGGCGCTGTGCGCCTCGCCCGGTCAGTAAAGATTTGCATATGTGTGGCTTCCTGTCCGATGGTTTACTACACTTCCGATAGCGATGGCATATGGCGCAGTCGCACGACGAGGTCTGGCAACACCGACAACAGATAGTCTACGTCCTCCTCCGTGTTGTCGCGACCGAGAGTGACGCGCAAGCTGCTCTGTGCCAGGTTCGCGTCCAATCCGATCGCCAGCAACACGTGAGAAGGTTCGAGAGACGCTGACGAGCAGGCGCTCCCGCTGGACGCGCATATGCCCGCCAGATCCAAACCCAGCAGTATCGGTTCGCCTTCGACGTTCTCAAACGAGACGTTCACGTTGTTGGCCAGCCTTCGGGTCGAGTGGCCGTTGAGCCTGACCCGATCCAGATTCGCCCGAAGGCCGTCTATGATCCGGTCTCGCATCGGCGCCAACCGCGCCGAGAGTGACTCGCGTTCCTCGGTTGCCAGCCGGAGGGCCTGTGCGAGGCCAACGATGCCAGGGACGTTCTCAGTGCCCGACCGACGCTCTCTCTCTTGCCCTCCACCCATGATCTGAGGCTCGAATGGTGTGCCCCTTTTCACGTACAGCAGGCCGGCGCCCTTGGGCCCATGGAATTTGTGCGCAGACAGGCTCAGCAAATCGACGCCCAACCGACCGACGTCCAGGTCCAGGTAACCGGCCGCTTGGACCGCGTCGGTATGCAGCACGATCTTTTTGTTTCGCCGGTCCGATTCCTGTTTTACTGCGTTCGAGATACAACTCAAGGGCTGAATCGTTCCGATCTCGTTGTTAGCCAGCATGACGCTAACGAGGATTGTCCGGTCGGTGATTGCGTTCACAACGTCGTCCGGGTCGACCAACCCTTGCGAGTCCACCGGCAGGTAGGTGACCTCGAAACCGAACTGTTCGAGTTGATGGCAAGTGTGCAACACCGCATGATGCTCGATGCTGGTCGTGATTATGTGGTTGCCAACGTTTCGGAGGGCGAGCGCAACGCTTTTGATTGCGGCGTTGTCCGCTTCTGTGCCTCCGCTTGTGAATACAATCTCGCCGATGCGACAACCGAGGATGCGGGCGACTGTTTCTCGGGACTCATCTACGGCCTTCCTGGCCTCTTGCGCGACTGCGTGGATGCCCGATGGGTTGCCGAAGCTGACGCCGAAGTGCGGGTACATCGCATCCAACACTTCTTCCCGGACCGCGGTGGTAGCCGCATTGTCCAGGTAGATCAGCTTGTTCGGAGTCGCCATGACTCAATGCCTCTCGATTCTGATGCTTCGCGCAGCCTGCGTCTGACGCGCGGCCACAGGTCGCAGTAATCTTATCATGGGCTTACGTTTGGTCGAAAGCTAAAGAGTATCCCATGACTTTGTAAACCAACTTGGCAGCCGTGTACGCACAGGTAGGGGGACCGGCCCTCGGACACAACTCGACGACGTCGAATCCGACGATTCGGCGTCGTTGGCCCAACCTCCTGAGCAAGAGAGTGAGTTGGCGCCAGTCCATTCCGTCGGGCTCCGGGGTCCCGACCGCGGCCATGATCGAGGGATCGAGAACGTCCAGATCGATGCTCACGTACACGCTGGCGGCTAGCGCGTCGACGACCGCCTTCACGTAATCGTCTAAGCCAGTAATCGGTGGCCAGTAGTGGACTGGAAGGGCTTGCTCGTCGATGTACGAGCGCTCCTCCGCCGATATGCTCCGGACGCCGGCGTGCACCACCGGGCAGACGTCGAGCAACCGGCGCGCAACGGACGCGTGGCCCCAGCCAGTCCCCATGTAACTGTCCCTGAGGTCTCCGTGGGCGTCCAAATAGAGTACGGAGAGGTCGGTGTGGCGGCGCGACATCGCTTTGACCGCACCGACGGTCACCGTGTGTTCACCGCCGAGCAGCGCCGGAATCTTGCCTCCGGCCGCGACCCAGTCGACGACCTGATCGACCTGCTCTACGATCGCCTGGGGCGCGTGCAGATTCGGGACCAACGCCGGGGCCGTATGGATTCCCGCGATCGAGATGTCGGCGTCTAGCTCGAGGTCGTAGTCTTCGAGCTGCGCGGAGGCGTTGACGATCGCGGATGGGCCGTCTCGAGTCCCGGTCAAGAACGACGTCGTGGTCTCGTAAGGCGCCGGCAGCACAACGAACTTGGCGTCGTCAAAACGATCTTCGTCCGGAGGCGTGTCCAGGAACGTGTTCCACTGGTGCGTCCCCGGCGGCTGCGTGTCCCCCGGGTTGGTCACCCATCGCCTTCGCTGGCCTTGGCAACCAGCCCGACGCGTTCTCGCACCATGCTGCTGTAGGCTTGCCGTGCGCTCGAGTACTCCAGTCCCCTGTCCAACGTCCAGACATCAGTTCGGGTCAGGGAAAACGTGGTCCTGACGGAGTCCAACGACTCGGAGACGTCGAATGGTTTGCACGAGAAGACATCGATGTTGACGTGTCCTCGGTCCGGGAACGTGTGAACGCTTATGTGACTCTCGGCGATCAACACGAATCCCGAGACGCCCCAATCTTCCGCTTTCTTGCCATGATACGTGTAGACCTGAGGGGGGATGATCTTGGTCATCCCTATCTCGTCCGGATACGTGTCCAGAAAACGGAGAATGAGATCTTCGTCCCGGAGGGCATTTGGATCGGCGCCATAGCCGTCGACTGCGAGGTGCAAAAGAACGGTCCCCATGGATTTTGAATGCGTGGCTGGGCTTCTCTGCTGACGATAAAACAGCTTAGCACCGTTGCTGATCACGCACAACCGGAGCGCTGCGACGGAGCACTGTTTAATGGCCGTCAGACCACGGTGCGTTGAATGGTGAGACACCATCGAATTCGGCAATAGTTACGGCTTGTCGCCTACGCGGGTTCAAGGGTCCGGTTGAAACGTCGCAGATTGGGCGTGAAAACTCGGTCTTCGGGAGGCCAGCCAGGTTGACCCGCTTTCGCCGCCTCTTGTAGAATGTGTTGAATTTTCTAGGGTGGCGAAATTCACATGTTCGTTATTGGCCTCACAGGTGGCATAGGCACTGGCAAGACCCAAGTTTCGGAGATTCTGTCCGAACTGGGCGCAACAATCATAAACGCCGACTTGGTCGGTCACGAAGCCTATCTTCCCAATACTCAGACCTTCAACGATGTCGTTGACGCCTTCGGCAGCGACATCGTCTCAGAATCCGGGGAGATCGATCGGCGGAAACTCGGACCGATTGTCTTTGCGGACCCCAAGGCGATGGACCGGCTCAACGCCATTATGCATCCCCGCATCTTCGACATGATAAAGGAGCGAATCGGCGTGATGGCCGGCGAAGGCATCGACCGAATCGTCGTCGAGGCAGCGATACTGATCGAGGCCGGCTGGACTCCGCTGGCCGATGAAATTTGGGTGACCACATCGCCGGAGGACGCCGTAATTGCTCGCCTCCGCGAACGCAACAACATGGACGAGGAGACCGCACGATCCAGGATCGCGAGCCAGATGTCTCAGGAAGAGCGAGCTTCGCACGCGGACGCAGTAATCGTCAACGATCAGGGACTGGACGAGTTGAGGAAACACGTCGAGGACACCTGGCGCCAGAGGGCCCCGAGCCAGACCTAAGGAGAGCGAACACAGCAGATGACTTCACCTACAAGGACGCTTTATCGCAGCTATATCATCGAGGAATACCACATAACCGAAGAGCCGTACTACCTACCGGTCGGAGACGAGATCGAGCTCTTCGAAGCCGCCTATGCGCAGAAGATTCCACTCATATTTAAAGGCCCTACTGGTTGCGGCAAGACCAAGTTTGTCGAGTACATGTCTTATCGTCTTGCGCAGCCACTTACGCGCATTAGCCAAAATCCCGATGCGCAACCCGCCGAACCAACCAATGGAGATGACTCCGAACCGGACAACCTGCCGTTGATCACTATCGCGTGCCACGAGGACCTTACAGCCAGCGACCTCGTGGGCCGTTATCTTTTGGAAGGCGACAGGACGGTCTGGATCGACGGGCCTCTGAGTAGGGCCGTGAAAGCCGGGGGCATCTGCTACCTCGACGAAATCGTCGAAGCCCGCAAAGACACCACGGTCCTGATCCATCCGTTGACCGACCATCGGCGGATTCTGCCCGTGGAGAAGCGGGGCGAGTTGCTTGAGGCCGGAGAGGGCTTCCTGCTCATCTTGTCCTACAACCCCGGATATCAGAGCGCGTTGAAAGACCTCAAGCACAGCACGCGCCAGCGGTTCGTATCCATCGAGTTCGACTACCCTCCTCGGGACCTAGAAGCGGAGATAGTCGCCCACGAGTCCGGAGTCGACGCAGATATAGCGCTCCAGCTCGCGAAGCTTGGAGAGAAAGTCCGCAATCTGAAAGAACATGGCTTGGGCGAGGGCGCCAGCACCAGGTTGCTGATCTACGCCGGGCAGCTCATCAAGCAGGGCATCACACCTAGGCGCGCCTGCCAGGTCGCCGTAAACTGGGCGGTGACCGACGACCACACAGTCCAGCGGAGCATCGAGGAGCTGACATCATCCGTCTTCGAGTAGGCTCGACCTTCTTTCCCGATTGCTCAGACCGGGAGCGCCTCCCGCGCGGAGGCGCTTGTTGAGCGCATCACCCACGGAGGAGATCAGGCAAACCCTCGCCGGCAGCGACAGGGCGACTGTTGAGAACGGCGCTCTTCGGCCTGCCGGAGTCATGCTTGTCGTTTACCCCAAGAACGGGGAGTACTGCGTGTTGCTCAACAAACGCACCGAAATGGTTGAGCACCACAAAGGCGAGATCTCATTTCCTGGCGGCAGTATGGACCGCGAAGACGAATCGCTTCTCTTCACGGCTCTCAGAGAGACACACGAAGAGATGGGAATACTCCCCGGAGACGTGCAAGTCCTCGGCCGGCTCGACGACATGCCGACCATCTCCAACTTCCTCATCAGTGCGTTCGTCGGCACAATCCCGTATCCTTATAACTTCGCACCCAGCAGGTTCGAGGTGGCCGAAGTCATCGAAGCCCCGATCCACCATCTGCGCTGCCAGAGAAACCGGCGGGACGAGATTCGCATTAAAGACGGCAAACTTGAGAACTCCCCTTCGTTTGTCTACGAAGGACACGTGATATTCGGCGCCACCGCACGAGTGCTGGCCAATTTCCTGGATGTACTGGGGGACTGGACCGCCTAAGGAGACCGCGTGGAAAACACAGGAGCGACAACACTCGAAGAGATGCAGGAACATTTCCGGCGGTTTCCCGCGCCGGTGACCGACGAGTTTGAAAAGGCCCACGCACAGATGCCGGCCACCCTCGACGACGAATCGATTACACAATGGGCGACAGCCGGATTGAAGATCGCCGAACAGACCGTACGATCCTGGGAGGCGGCGGCCCAGTACTACCGCGTCAGTCCCCAAGTGCTGACGTACATGCCATTTAATTACTTCATGCGATGGACGGTCTGCGGGACCGAGCTTTGCGGCGAATCCCCTACCCTGGCCACCGCGTACTTCGAAGCCAGCCCGGAGGCGATGAGCCAACTCCGGTCGAGGCATATCGAGAGCTGGGCGAAGTTGGGAAGCAGCCTCTACAAAGGGACGTGGAAGTCCAGCACTTTGGCCTGCAAGTTCTTCGCCTACAGCCCCGCGCTAATGGAGAGTCTCTCTTTCCCGGAATTGGAGCGATTCGTGGGCTTCCTCGACGAGCTGTCGCGCCGGTCGTACGACCTCGCGGCGGAATGCCTCGCGCTTGGTCAACAGATATTCCCGCTCATCGGCGAGGACAAGACGGCGTTCATCGGCCTTGCCACCGCCCTGGTCGATTCCGGCTGGCGCGAGGTCAAAAGCTTCTTCGAGTCCGGCGCGAAGGCACTGCCGAAGATCGGTGAAGACCAGCGCTTCCGCTTCTTGAAGATCGCAGAGCGGCAGGTCCAGGCTGGCGGAACGAACATCCCCAACGTGATGCTCGAGACCTCGCAAGCGCTCTCCCAAGTGGCCTCGGAGCACCACGCCAGGATTCTGACCTTGGCCGAAGCCCTGATGGAAGAGTCGCCGATCGCGGTGCCCGAGTTCATCAAAGGCTGCTCGAAGATTATGGACCGACTGTCCATCAATCAGGTCGAGCGATGGTTCGACGAAGGGGTCAACCTCCTGAGACAGAACCCGGACGGTGGCCTCGCTTTCTTCAAGATCGAATCCGCCCACTCCGAGGCGACTCTCGCCGCGCTCTCGTCGGGTGTCGAGTTCGACCACATCAAGCCTGTGATGGAGATGTACTGCCGGGCTCTGGCTGGCGCCGAGATCAAGCTCGCCGCCTCCGAGGACCTGGTCGACAAAAACATCGGCTGGGTGTCGGCGGAGTCTCCGTCTACCGAAGGATCGACCGTGTTTGTCCCGGGTGTCGTGGACCGGTACCAGAGCAAGCCCGAGAATTTCTCGTGGTTCAAGGTTGTGTCGACCCACCAGGTCGCTCACCTCGAGTTCGGCAGCTTTTTCTTCGAGTTTGACCGCCCGTCCGAAATCTTCACAGACCGACGGGCCGAGCTCGAGCAAAGCCGCACCCAGCCATCAAGCACCGCGGTGCAAGGCGAGATCGAAGGCGACGGCGAAGGACAGGGACTCGAACGCGCGTGGATCACGGACATGCAGCGGTTCTTCAACATGTTCGAGGACCGGAAGTTGGCGCTGGACGTGTTCACGGTCGTGGAAGACGGCCGGCTCGATTTTCGAGTCAAGTACGAATACCCCGGCATCCGCAGCGCCTACGACCGAGTCCAACAGGACTCGAACGATAACCGCCCTGAGATCCAGTCGCTCCCGATTCGGGAAGCGTTGGTTGAGTTTCTCGTCCGCCTCAGCCTGCAGCAGGAAAAGACCATCCCTGCCCCGCTGGAGTACGTCGATCAGGCGAAGCAGATAACAGCCATCGCTCGACGGGTGCTCAGCGCCGAAGCCGCGGTGGAAGACACCTCCGAGGCGACGATGCGCATCTACGCGATAATCGCCGCCATCCCCAACGAAGAAGTCCCTCCCGAAGACTGGGAGGACGTGGACGTCAACGAGGACCAAGACGACGATCAGTACATGGACCCCGCCGAGATGGAACAGCTTCTCCAACAGATGGCCGAAGGAATGGAGATGGAGATGCGGCCGGACTCGGAACAGGACTACGAGTCCACCGAAGACGTCGACTTCAGAGGCGACTTCAAACCCGAGCTCGTCCAATTGCTCAGCCAACTCAGGATGCAAGACCAGGACTCTGTCGGCGATGCGTCCGGCGACCCGATTACTCAAGAACAACTCGAAGAGCTGTTGCAAAACAGCGCCGAGTTGGACCTTCAGGCTGTTCAAGGCGACATCCAGAACTCGCAGGGTTTGTTCGCCGACAACCTGCTGAAAGAGGCTGGGTTGAACCTGCCGGACAACCCCGAGTTCGGCCAAGGACCGTTCACACACGTCGACGAGGAAGGCGCGGAGTTGGAGGCCAACGAGCCGCAAACCTTCGTCTATGACGAGTGGGACTTCCGGGCTGACGACTACAAGCCACGATGGTGCATTGTGCGCCAGAAGACGATGCAAGAAGGCGACCCAGCCTTCTATGGGGCCACGCTCCATGAATTCGGCGGACTCGTCACCCGAATCAGGCGGCAGTTCGAGATGATGGTGCCCGAGATGTTCCGGAGGGTCCGGAAACTGGAAGACGGCGAAGAGATCGACATCGACGAAGTCATCGAGGCCATGGTCGACATGAAGACCGGGGTCAGCCCAAGCGACAAGTTCTATTGGCGCAGAAACAAGGTGCAGCGCGACGTCGCGGCCGCGTTCCTGATCGACACCAGCGCCTCCACCGCCGAGGCCATCGACGAAGGCAAGCGCACGGCCGACGACTGGGACGCGCCGGACGACCCGGTGGAGTACATGGTATGGCTCCGAACGCGTCGCGGAGAGGCGGCCAGGCGTTCCTACAAGCGCATCATCGATGTCGAGAAAGAGGCCATCGTCCTCATCGTCAACGCGCTGGAAGCCATCGGAGACATCTACGGCATCTACGGCTTCTCGGGTTACGGTCGCGAGAACGTCGAGTTCTATACGATCAAAGAACTGGACGAAGCCTTCTCAGACCGTGTGAAGAAAAGGATCGATCGGGTGGCGCCCCTGCATGCCACCAGGATGGGCCCTGCGATTCGGCACGCAACGACCAAACTGGAGAAACAGGATGCACGAACCAAAATACTGTTCCTGGTCAGCGACGGCCGGCCCCAGGACCGAGGTTACAGCCGGGAAGGCGTCGAGAAAGAGTACGCGGTCCACGACACCCGAATGGCCCTGGACGAAGCGAAGCGCAAGGACATCAACGCTTTCTGCCTGACGGTGGACAAAAACGGACACGATTACTTGAAGACCATGACCGCCGATATGGGTTACGAGGTTTTGGACAGCATCTACGACCTGCCAGAGCGCCTGCTGTACCTGTACAAGCGCCTCACGATGTAGGCGGCGATGCCGCACCCCCTGACAGCCGTCTCATGATGAGAAGACCACCCCGGACGCCACGGCCCCGGGGTGGTTTTGCGTTTCGGTCAACCTCCACGGCCAGACAGGTGAAATTTCATGACGACGGAGTTGGCTGGCGCCCCTGCCCGGTCATCCTCGAAGGGTCCAGAATCTCGTCGAGTTCGTCGCTGGAGAGGTCGGTCCTGACCAGTGCCACTTCTTTGACGGTCTGGCCGGTTTCCCCCGCTTCGTGAGCGATTGCGGCTGACGCGTCGTAGCCGATGTGGGGGACAAGCGTCGTCACGATGGCGAGACCGCGGTCGACCATGTCCGGTCCAGCGCTGGTGGCCTTGAGTCCGCTGATGCACTGTTCGGCGAAGTTAGCCGAGGCGGTATTTGGACTCGCGCGTGACGAAGACCTCGCGGAGATTCAGGGCTGATCGAATACTCGGGAAGTCATCGAAGAGCGTCGCCCATGAACTCGGAGACGAGCCTTCCGATTTCGGCTTCGTGGCCCTTCATGCTGTGGTCGGCGCCCAACATTTCCGCGAATTTCACCGGCTGCCTCACCGCATCGAGTTCTCGCTGAAGCTCCAGAGACGGCGCCACTTTGTCGTTTTGACCGGCCACCACCAGCTTGGGCCGCTTGTCGCCGACAAACCTGGGATTTCTCAGCGACGCCACGGTTGGCGCCACCAGGGCGATGGCCTGGGCGCGCTTGAGTCGTTTCAGGTCATCGAGAATGATGGCCGCCCCTAGCGAATATCCGGCGATGGCCACTCGGTCGCCATCGATCCCTGGCCACTTGCGCAGCGTATCGAGCGCTGCCTTGACGTCGTGGCCCTCCTCTTCTCCGTTGGTGAACTTGCCTTCGCTTTCGCCTACGCCGCGAAAGTTGAACCTGAGCGTCGCCATGCCTGCTCCGTCAGCGGCCTGGCAGATCGCCATAACCACCGGGTCCGACATGCTGCCCCCCAGCGTCGGGTGGGAATGGCAGACGAGCACCGCCGCCGGATCGCCGTTCGATTGCTCCGGAGTGGAGAGCACACCGTCCAGTGTCAGGCGCTTGGAACGAAAAGAAATCGCGGCCTGCCGCAACTCAGTCCGCCTGATCGCCGGTCAGCCATCTGGTGAAGAAGCGAGTCGTCATTTCGCCAACGGCCGGTTCCACGCCACGAAAGAAGTGATCTGCCCCAACAACCACCGACACCTCTCGGGGTTGGGAGTATCGCTTGGTCAGAAACCGGAACTGCTCGACTGGAAAGTTGTGGTCGCTGTCGCCCATCACGAACAGCTTTGGCTGCAGGAGCTCGACGGAGCCCAACACCCTGAAGATCGGGGCCGGACACGCAATCGAAACGACTGCCTGGACCAGACTCGACTCGCCCGCGGCCTGAATGGCGATGGACGCGCCAAAGGAGTACCCTGCCACGCCGATTCGGCTCGGGTCGATTCGTTCGTGTAGTTCCAGCGTGTGCAGCGCCGACAGGGCGTCGTCGGTTTCGCCGTTGCCGCGGTCGAACTCCCCGTCGCTTGCGCCCACTCCCCGCATGTTGAACCGGAGAGCGGCGATGCCCGACTCAACGAGGACGCGCGCAAGTTCGACGACGACATCGTTGTGCATGTCTCCGCCATACCGCGGGTCGGGATGGCATAGCGCCACGCCCGGAACCTTGTCGCTGGAGTCAGGGACGTCGAGGACGGACTCCAAGCTCAGGTGGCCGCTATTCAATGTGAGAATTTGTTGTGTCATAGGCGTCAAATAGGGAGCGATAGGACGGCTCAATCTTAGGCGAGCCGATAGCGTTTTACAAGCGGGCTTTGATAGAATTGGCGCGTGATTGAATTTGGTTTCCAACATTGGAGGCACACGAATGCGAGAGGTCGATCTACGTAGCGATACGGTTACACATCCCACACCCGAGATGCGGCGGGCGATGGCCGAAGCGGAGGTGGGAGACGACGTATTCGGCGACGACCCAACCCTGAACAGGCTCGAGGCGATCGCCGCCAAACGCATGGGCAAAGAGGCGGCGGTGTTCGTGGCTAGCGGCACCATGGGCAATCTGGTGTCGGTGCTCTCGCACGCCGGTCGAGGCGACGAGATCATCCTCGGAAACAAGGCGCACATCTTCAGGAGCGAAGCCGGGGGCGCGTCAGTCCTAGGCGGGGTCTCGTTCCACACGATTCCCAACGACTCGCGCGGGATGCTGGACCCGGATGACGTTGTCGCGGCGTTCCGCCCCAACGACGTGCATCAGCCCCGGACCGCCGTTGTCGCGCTCGAGAACACCCAGAACGCCTGCGGGGGAGCAGTCCTCACGCCGGAGGACACCAAGGCAATCGCAGACATCGCCCACGACCGCGACACTCCCCTGCACATCGACGGCGCGCGGATTTTCAACGCGGCCGTCGCACTCGAAGCCCCTGTCGCCGAGTTGGCCAAGGACGCCGACTCGATTACTTTCTGCCTGTCGAAGGGGTTGAGTTGCCCCATAGGCTCGATAATCTGCGGGAGCGAAGATTTCATTTCCGAGGCCCGACGGTGGCGCAAGATCGTCGGCGGCAGCATGCGGCAAGTTGGCATCGTCGCCGCGGCAGGCATCGTAGCGATGGACTCGATGGTCGACCGTCTGGCCGAGGACCACGCAAACGCCCGGAAACTAGCCACAGGCTTGAAGGACATTCCCGGTGTCACGATCGACCCCGAGAGCCTGCCCACGAATCTGGTTTTCTTCGATTTGGACCATCCGGACAGGGCGGGTTTGGCGCGCAGACTCAACGAGCGCGGCATAAAGGGTGGCTCTCCGGCGCGGCGTTGGCGATACGTGACCCACTACGGCATTACGTCCGACGACATCGACTACGCCCTGGACGTCATCGATTCGACGATCAGAGAAGAGGCCGTCTGATCGCGATAGGACGCCGAATCAGTCTGGCGCCTTGTGCACCCGTTCTCCCTGTCAGAGCCCGGTTGGCCCGACCTGGCGCGGTGTGAAATCAGCACGATCAATTACTTGTGACACCGTCCTGGGCGTCATAACGGCTGCCCCTAGCGCCGCCGTAGAACAGAACGACGTGAACGCCGATCCGCCATCCTGAGAGCAGCGAAGGATTTCTGGGGTCCGCAGGGATGCAAGTGGTCCGGAACTCCACGAGGCGTCTCGTTCCCTGAGACGAGATGCTCCGCTATGCTCATCGTGGCGAATTGGCGGCGCGATATACTGAGCTCTCGCCGGGCGTTCGTAGGCGAACGGTCTGGCCTGACGAGCAGCGTGCGCACATCCCCGTCTGATCGCGGTTCATCAGTGCCATTGCGGCCGGATTCGCCGGCGCCTACGAGTTGAGAACGTGTGGTCGCTCTTTAAGGATCGCCAGTTCAGGTTATTCTGGATCGCCAGCGTCTTCAGTGACATGGCGCTCATTACCTATTTCACCGTGCACGGGTGGCTTGCCTTGCAGGTCAGCGATTCGCCGCTATGGGTCGGGATCACAGCGGGCACGGGCGGCCTGGCTCTTACCCTGTTCGCAGTCGTGGGCGGAGTGCTTTCCGACCGGATTACGCGCCGCCAATTGGTGCTCACGACGTTGACTGTCAGGGGCCTGCTAGGACTGACGCTGGCGATCCTCATACTAACCGACAACATCCGCCTCTGGCACATCATCGTCGCGTCGTTTGCGGAGGGCATGGTCGCGTCGGCCCACGTACCGACGATGATGGCGATGACCATGGACATTGTCGGCCGCGAGAGGTTGCTCAGCGCGACGGCGGCTCGATTCGCTGGCATGACAATCGTGGGGATCGTCGCGCCGTTGCTGGCGGGAGCGATCGTGAGCCGTTTTGACATTGGCTACGCGTACGTTGTCATTGCGGCATGTTACGGCATAGCGCCGTTTCTTATCCTCGCGATGCGAAAGGTGGCACGAGAACCGAGGGAGCGGACGACGCCGTTGGAGGACTTCAAGCAGGGCCTCGCATACGTGATCAGCGACTCTCGTGTCCGTACTCTGATCCTGATGATCTTCGTAGTCGAGGGCTTCGGTTGGGCGCACGAGGCGATGATGCCTGTCATGGCCCGTGATGTACTGGACGCCGGCGCCTCGGGCCTAGGCTATCTTCTGGCGGCGGGCAGCGCTGGCGCGACGGTGTCGTCGATTGTGATGTCCAACGTCGGCGAGATCAACCGAAAGTCACTGCTCATGGTGGGAGGCAGTTTGGGCTTCGGTCTGTTCCTGGTGGTGTTTTCTTTCGTTCGATGGCTGCCCGTGTCGCTTGCGCTCATCGCCGCGGCCTACGCTTCGGTCGTGATGTACGAAACCACCGTCAACACGGTGTTGCAGATCAGCGTGCCCGACAGCCTGCGAGGCCGAGTGCTGAGCTTCCAGGCCATGATGTGGGGCGTCAGTGGGCTAGCGGGTTTCCACACCGGGGCTATCGCGAATGCGGTCGGGGCGCCAGTCGCCATCGCGATCGGAGGCGCCGTCGTCGTCGTGAACGCGGGATGGGTGCTCCGCAAGGTGGCCCGCTTCGACGCGGTTCAGCCAGAGCCTGCGACTGAGGTATAGCCACCCCGGACCCGCTCCCCAAGATCGGCGTCCATGGGGACCGAGTGTGACGGGCCCTGTCATCGACTTCTGCCGAGGCTGGTTCCCACGGGTCAGCCATAATGTGGCACGTCGCCCGCCGGAGGCCGCTCGAAAGCCTTGCGCAGACATCGATCCCACGAGTACCCGCGTTCTCCGTTCACCCTTTGGCCCCCTCGTCCTCCCATGCGACGCATATGGGCCTTGACCAGTCTTCCGTGGGCGATTCAAGATAACAACAA
>CEQE01112473.1_pt1 | contig 17248 bp, 18 predicted proteins | sample 356201 | NCBI WGS metagenome assembly CEQE01 (sample SAMEA2619970, study PRJEB7988) | marine metagenome | biome: marine biome (ENVO:00000447); feature: mesopelagic zone (ENVO:00000213) & marine oxygen minimum zone (ENVO:01000065); material: "saline water (ENVO:00002010), including plankton...
CAGTCCGCCCGCCAAACGCTTCGCAGAGGAGGTAACATGATATTCATCAGTTCTAGTCTGGCCAACAGAAAGGAACTTTTGATGAAGATTCGGAATCTTGGGATTGAAGTTATTCCTTTAAACAAGAAGAAGCTCTTCTTTGAAGATCTAATAGCATACAAGACAATTATTCCAAGTACACTTTCCAGCGATCGTCCCCAGACCACCCAAGAATCCTAGTCGATATGATCTATTTTGCCTCGACGTCGACTGTTTTAGTTTGGAGACACCAGTCTATCCAGAACAAAAAAAACTTCAAGGGTTAATCGAAATGCTTCAAAGAAGAGAAAATACACCATGAAGTCCACAACACCCGGTAGATTTGCGATAGCACTAGTGCAGCCGTCCCGACCCCTCAATGTCGGGTACGTAGCACGAACTATGGGAAACTTTGATCTAAAACGTCTTTACATTGTGGATAGCAAAAAGGATCTTACCTCCGCAGCTGTCAAATTCGCATCTCATGTTCCCTCTATAATTTCGAAATCAAAAAGTTGTTCTTTCGACGAACTTCGGTCGAAATTTAGGATTCTTGTCGGGTCTACCGCTATCGAAGGAGTAAGCTCTTCAAACGTCCCACGATCAACGATCGATCCAAAAGAACTTGCAGTACGGATTTCCGGATTCGAAACACACACATGTATCGTGTTTGGCAGAGATACAACCGGACTCACCAATAAAGAGCTAGCATCATGCGACATGATTGTCAGAATCCCGGCTAAGATAGAATATCCAACACTCAACATCTCTCATGCAGCAGCCATTCTATTTTACGAGTTATCGCAATCTCGATTTCGCAGTAGTCGTACTCTTGCCTCATCTGACGCGCGTAATCGCACCTTATCGCTCGTACTAGAACTAGCAGAAGAGCTCCGAATTCCGAAGTACAAGATCTCGTTGATTCATGCTGCCTTCAAGAACATACTAGGACGAGGACTTCCCACCAGTCGAGAGGTTTTTCTCTTGACAGGAATTCTCCGAAAGGCCATGGTCGCGTTAAGAGACAAGTGTTAACAAACTAGATTTCGTTCAAAGCTTCTGAAGCAAGTACAGAGCGCGCCCGAGACGTCGTTGAGAAAGACCTTCGATCTTCAAGGGATAGCGGACTCTCAACTGGCCATCCCGAGGTTGATATGGCATCAGATGACAATCTGCAATTACTTGATCCAGGTTAAGCGCTAGTCGATGTCCATCTAGCGTAGGAATCACTGGAACTACTAGAGCTAGTCGCCCTCCCCGCCTAAGAAGAGAGGTCATCGCTATAGTAGCACGAGAATAAGTCCGTCTGGAATCCGCTAGCCACTTCTCTGCTCCAGACCTTGAAGGAGCTCCCTTCAGAGAGGGTATTAGAAGAGGTTCCGAAGCTATCGCGTCTATCGATTCTTGCTCAAAGATGCGGTCTATTTGTAGTGCATCACCCCTAATTACCTCCGGATGTTGGCCTTGTTGCGACATGAGAACGTAATCTTGTAACCATTTCAAGTTCTTCCGAGCTTGCCTGACTCTCAGAGGATCAGCATCAACTCCTTTCACAGAAGAACCTACTAACAACCCCTCCTGGAGGATCGTTCCAGTACCACAAAAGGGATCTAACAGTAATTTCCCTGTCCCAGCGCCAGCTAGGTTAACCAAAGTCCTCGCAAGCCTTGGAGGCATGCTAATGCTAGAATCACCCTCAGGCCTCTGTAGATCACGATACCGGTATCTTTCCAGGTCCATGACTTCAATCGTATTAGCTGCAAACCAACCTGTAGAGAGACCGGCAAATAGAACTTCAAATATTCGTTTGTCGACGCGTTTAGCTTCTATCTCCTCTTTTCCACCAGTAGAGAGATGCATTTTCTTAGCCCGAGTAATCCCCAGATCGTCCATTTCCTTCATCAATTCACGCTCAAGATGGTCCCGAAGACTTTGTACGTCCATTCCTGGCGTTCGGTAAATGCTAATAGCCCACCGGAGCTTCTTTCTTGCTTGATCTCCCAGTGGAACATTTCTGAAACAGTCTACAAGATAATCATCTCTCTGTCTTGACGGGGGTACATTGAAAAAAACACGGCCAATCTTGTAACATCCACCCAACTTTGCCATCCATTTCCATTTCCTATGGATAGAAGTAGAGATGGCCGCTACGGCATTGCTTTCTCCAAGAAGCTTGAAGTCCTCTTTCATGTCCTCCAAATATCTTGCGATCTCTAGCGTCGAGATCCTGGCAAACGCTAGAACGAATAGATAAGATGCACACGTCTCATTGTTCCCCCCCATACGCTCATCTCTTTGATTTTGGAACTTCACACCCTACCAAGAGACTTCGGCCCCTTTAGAACATGTGTGGTTTTTTTCCGATGGATTTTTATCCAGCAGATCGAAGGAAGTAACAACAATCGGTTTCAGAAATGAAAGGAAAGAATTACCGCATACCTAGTGGAATGCCACTCACTAGCAAGCAGTTTGCTCCGAGTGCTCCTCATTCAAAGATCGCGCGCTTCTCCACTGGCACTGCTAGTCCAGACTATGATTATATGCTGAAGCTTGTCTCGAAGGAAAGATCTCAAGTCCGCCACAGCGCTATCGAGGCAGCGCGTGTAGCTGCAAATAAGAAAATGACTTTACTTGGAGAAAAGAACTACTTCATCCAAGTCAAGGTCTATCCACACGTAATCTTGAGGGAGAACAAGATGATTGCTACAGCTGGAGCAGATCGCCTTCAAGAAGGAATGCGAAGATCGTATGGAAAGCCCCGCGACTTGGGAGCAAGATTGAATATAGGTTCTGTCTTACTCCAGTTAAGTGTCAATAACATTCACCTAGCCCAAGCTAAGCAGGCCTTCAAAACAGCTGCAAGTAAGATGCCAATGACTACGGACATCCAAATCATCCCTCTAAATCCGAGTGGCAAGACCCTTACAAAGTAGTGTACAAGAAGAGAAATTTCCGCCATCGTATAGAATCTACGTTGCTTCGTCATCTCTTATATTCCCCAACATAATTATGAAGAATTTGGTGTGTCTGGGTTTTGTTCCACATCGACAAGAAAAAGATCGATGAGGAGATTCGAGGTAAGAATCCCAAAATAGTGGCGTTTAGCGCTCCCGACGGCTTGCTCAGCCAGACAGCGGAAATAATGTCATGGGTGCAAGAAAAATATGGCATAGAAGCCTATCTGATCGCAGACCCCTGCTGGGGGACTTGCGATACCACCGATGAGGATGCAAGAAAGATAGGTGCAGATATTGTGTTTAATATTGGCCACACGGTCATCATTGGACGACTTGGTAGAAGGACTAGTCTAATCGACGCTTATGATGACATTTCTTTTGATGAAGTTTTACTGAAGGCCATCCCCCTACTCCGAGAATTCACAAGGGTTGGCCTCGCCACTTCTAGTCAACACCTACGTTCCCTTGAAGATGCAAAGAGCTTCTTAGAACAGAACCAGATCCCGGCGCTCCTCGGGCATGGGAAGGGACAGCTTAACGATGGACAAGTGTTTGGTTGCGAATTCTACTCCGTGTTTGACATCAAGAACGAGGTTGACGCATTTGTCTTTCTAGGCCAGAGCAGGTTTCATGCTCTTGGTGTTATGCTCTCCACAGGGAAGCCCACTTTCATGGTCGATCCATATCTTGCTGAAGTCGTAAATATTTCGGAGCTTGCCGAGAAATCTGCGAAGAAGGCCGTCTTGACCGTGTATAAGGCCCTTGACGCAGAGCGTTTCGGAGTCATCCTGGGCCTGAAAGAGGGACAACTTTTGCGGAATAGGGCGTCGAAAATTAAGAAGCAATTAGAAGATTTGGGGAAGAGCGTCCAATTGATCGCTATTCGCGACGTAACGCCAGAAAATCTCGTTCGTTTGCGAAATGTAGATGCATTCATACAGACAGCCTGTCCGCGGATCTCTACAGATGGCTACGTTTTCGATAGGCCGGTCCTCTCAGTCCCCCAAGCAGATGCACTAATGGAGCTCCTGCAAGGAAGAAACCCTACGGAATTTTTCGAAAAACCTCATTGGCTCTAGCTCTTGATCTATAGGGAAAAGTTATGAACTTTTTATAGCGAGAGAAAGTAATATCATTTCGGTGTACCTCAGTTGACAGTAACCATGAAACGTCGTCCTTCCGTGCCTGGAGAGAAGCTCGCTGTTGCTGAAGAATTCGAAGGTCGTGACGGCACTTACCTAGCGGACGGCGTAGTCCGATCTCAAGTCATGGGAGAAGCAATCTATGAAATGACTGACCGAACCATTACGGTCACTGCTAGAAGGTCTCTAACCAAGCTTCCACGGCCTGGGGACGTTGTGATAGGGACTGTGGACACAGCTACTCCAAACGTAGTCAACATGACTATCCAAAACATAAACGGCAATCCGACCGAAGGTGGATTCACTGGAATGCTCCTACTTGATCAGAATAGATCCTCGGGGCGTGGAGGTAGGCGAAAGAAGCTCCCATGCAAAGCTAGCGATGTCTTGAAGGCCGCAGTTGTAAGCAACAAGAATGCGATAATTCATCTATCGATCTCCGAAGAACAATACGGAGTTATTCGAGCTTCATGCAGCTTCTGTGGTGGACTATTCAAAGCCTCACGCGGCCAAGTAGAATGTACTCGTTGTGGAGGCTTCGAAGAACGAAAACTAGCGGCCACCTACGGAGTAGAAAGTATCTAAAACACTGCGCTCAAGAGTTTTATAGAATATTGAAGATGAAGTAACAAATTGCCTATCGTCGAGGCCAAGTACATCTGGATGGACGGAACATTTGTCCAGTGGAACGAGGCGAAGGTACATGTCCTTACTCATGGACTACACTATGGGACTGGTGTTTTTGAAGGGATTCGCGCTTACAAGACAGAAGATAATCTTGTGATCTTTCGCCTAGAAGACCACATGAAGCGTTTGATACGCTCGGCCAAGCTGATTCAAATTCCTTTCGATCTTAGCCTCAAGGAGTTATGCAACGCCACAATAGAACTTCTTAGGAAAAACGAAATTCGAGAGTCGGCATACATTCGGCCTATCGTTTTCGTTGGCTATGGAGGAATTGGACTCGATTATTCTGGTTTTCCCATTAGTACTGCTATCTCTGCCTTTCCATATGCTAAGTACTTTGGAAAGAGTGCACTCAATGTCTGCACATCAACATGGCGCAGAATATGGGATGCGTCTCTTCCACCTCAAGCCAAAGCTTGTGGAAATTACCTGAATTCCGTTCTTGCCCGGATGGAAGCACGAGCACGGGGCGTTGATGAAGCGATACTACTAGATCATAATGGAACTGTCAGCGAAGGATCTGGAGAAAATATCTTTGTCGTGCAGGACGGTGAGATCGCTACTCCACCTCAATCTTCGTCAGTCCTAGCTGGGATCACGCGGGATTCAGTAATCAAGATAGCACGTGATGAGGGCATAAGTATTGTCGAGCGACCCGTATCTCGTGCAGAGCTATACACTGCTGACGAAGTATTCTTCTCTGGGACTGCAGCAGAGATTACCCCGATCATACAGATCGATGGAAGAAACATAGGACAAAATACTGAAGGGAAAGTCACCGCTGTCTTGTCTAGAATATATGCACGGGCAGTAACAGGTGTTATTGAGAAGTACAGGGGGTGGTTAACTGAAGTCTATCCCTAGCCATACACTGAGTAAATCGGCTCAATCAAATCCAAGAATAGCATTTCAGGGTGATCGCGGTGCTTACAGTGAGGAAGCAATTGTAAGTTTTTTTGAAAGACCTTTTCGGCTTTATCCTGCCAAGACGCTGACAGACACCTTCCATGCCCTTGAATCAAGTCATGTAGACTATTCAGTAGTTCCCATAGAGAACTCCCTGGAAGGTAGCGTGAACGAGACATACGATCTATTGCTCAAATCTAAAGCAAAGGTCCTTGCAGAGATCAATCTTAGAATAAACCATTGTCTGATAGCTCACCCCTCAACTGAAGTTCGCACCATATCCAAAGTCTTTTCTCATCCTCAAGCTTTAGCCCAATGCAGAGGATATCTACAAAATCTCCAAGTAGAGGCCATACCGACATACGATACTGCTGGAAGTGTCAGAATGATCCGCCAACGCAAATTGCGCGACTCAGCTGCTGTAGCAAGTAACCACGCCGCGCAGTACTTCAAAATGAAAGTACTTGTAAAAGGTATTCAAGACGCACCGAATAACTTCACCCGTTTCTTTGTCCTTGGCAAGGCCAGGTCCAAAGAGACTGGGAGAGACAAGACATCGATTATTTTTTCTCTGAAACACATGCCTGGAGCTCTCTATGAAGCTCTAGGTGAATTCGCATCAAGAGACATAAACCTGATAAAGATTGAATCCCGCCCCACCCGGCAACTGATATGGGAATACTACTTCTACCTTGACTTTGAACGCCATCAGGTTGACAAAAAGGCCAAAGAGGCCTTGAAGGGACTAAAGGGCCGATCTTCCTTTCTCAAAATACTAGGCTCATATCCAAGGGCAGAGCCGTTGCCCTAAGTTTATTATTGTGCTCCATCTACTTCACGATAACGATTTGGAATTCCATGTTACTGAGGTCTCAAAAAAGGAGATAGAACTTCGTATTGAAGATGAAGATTATTCATTAGCTGATATTCTCCGTCATGAGCTGTTGGCAATAGAAGATGTAGAATTTGCAGGTGTCCAGCCCCCCCATCCCCTACTCCGACGACTAGTAATCAGAGTCCGCGCGAAGAAGGGGTCACCAATGAAACATATTGAAGAAGGAGCACTCCGGGCCGCCAAACGTGTAAAGGAACTACGAGAGGCAGCTGAGAAGGTACTACCTTAGCCCAACAGAAGAAAGCACACCAATCTCGATAATCCCTAGGAATCTTCAGTTAAATTTATAAGAAATCGACTAGCCGGCTGGCTCTAATTCTAGGATTATACTTCAATCCAGAATTATAATGGTGTGTGAAAAATTGCAATTCTGTAAGGAATGTGGAACACGGTTAGCTTTCAAGATACTCAAGGATGAAAAGGACAAAGAACTCAAGGTCATGGCTTGTACTAAAGAGGACTGCGGTTTTTACGTTCAAGCAAAAGGTGGAAGGATGGAGGAAGGCGGATCAGAGACTAGTGAGGGTCAGATCAGAGTAATCGGAAAGGAAGACGAAAAACAGAGAACCATGCCAACTGTCACGATACCTTGCCCCAAATGCAACCATAAAGAGGCAGTATGGTGGTTGCTTCAAACTAGATCTGGAGATGAACCTCCGACTCAGTTCTATCGTTGTACTCAATGTAACCATACTTGGCGGAATTACGCGTAGACAATCAATGTTCTTGGCTGAATTCCTTGCTAATTCCTTCGACAAATTACTTTCAGACTCAATTGACACATTAAGAAAGCCAGTAGTACAACTATTAACACCATCTAGGAAGAAGATGTGGAATCTTTAACTCGCAACATTTACTAGCTAGGCCGTTGGTACAGAAAAAGAGAGAGCAAGATTAAGTTGGTCTTCCTAGCAAAGGCATCTTCGGCAAAGGAGTGGAAAAGAGTTGCAGCGGCAATAGGTCACTTGGTAGAAGAAGCAAGTTTCGATGCCTCTCCAGAAGAAATCAGCTTCCGAGCAATGGATCCAAGCCATGTAGCCATGATCGATCTTGTTTGGCCAAATACCGCGTTTGAGAAATATGAATGTGACAAGCAGTTCAGGTTCACAGTACGTGTCGATGACTTGGTCAAGGTGCTTAGAAGAGCCGAAAGCAAAGATGCTATTGAGCTCAGCGCTGCCGATGACCAAACACTGATCTTCAAGATCTTTGACGGCTACCGCCGCGAGTTCAAGATCCATCTAGTTGAAAGCACTGCTGCTCCTACTCCTATTCCCAAGCTGTCATTCAATGCCAAGCTGCAAGCTATTCAGGGTACAATCGAGAAAATGCTGAATGATATTTCTGTCGTTTCAGATCATGTCATTATAGAGGCAGGGAAGGACAAGGTAATTCTTTCTGGAAAGAGTGATCATGGGAGCGCTGCTGTAGAGCTTGAAAAAGGGAGCCCTGATTTACCTCTTTACGAAGTCAAAGAAGAAAGCAAAGCAACATACAGCATCGATTACCTTCTCAATATTTCAAAGGCAGCTGCTAGTGTGACTGATTCCATAACATGTGAGTACTCCAACAAGATGCCGCTGCGAATGGAATTCAAGCTAGCGGAGACAGGGGGGCAGATTCACTTCTATTTGGCCCCACGAGTCGAAGAAAAGTAAGAAGTTTCTGGACTAAATGAACAAGAAATAACACTAAAAGCTCTTCGACAAGGCAAGTTTGTCCAGCTATTGATACTTCTGTGCTGACCCAAAATCAGAAGGAATGCTGCGGATTAAAATGTACTATTCAAACGACAATATGAGAGTGATCTTTTCTAAATTATGAATCTAGACTTTACGTTAGCACATGCTTTGGCTTTATCATTTTCTACCAGGTAGGTCCCTCCCCAGATCATCTGTGTCAGGCCGGTGATTTGATAGTAGGGATGAATGGCCAACATCATCCCATTACGGATAAGTGTAGGGTCATCTTCAGAAAGTGAGTCTGGTTTCTCTAAATTGTCCAGTCCCATGCCATGTCCTAATCTAAACCAGCCTGAATTCTTTGGTGGAAGCTTCTTCAACGATTTTGTGACTTGTTTGACGAGTCCCCCAATGGTAGTTTGTCCGGGCTTCACTAGGTCGGAAACCCCATAGTATGCGTCTGTGGCATCTTGGAATAGTTCCTGTATCTCTTGTGAAGCTTCACCTACCGCGAAAGTCCCCACAGTCTCAGTAGTGTAGCCTTTGTATCGTGGTATGACCTCAAAAATGTACCTATCTCCCCTCTTCATCTCTCTATCGAAAGCAAGGTGGTACCTCTTACTACCATCTAGTCCTCCGAAGTGCACATGTGCAACCTCTACTCCTTCTTCTCGCATGGCATTCTCGGCTACCGTCACCAGTTTCTCCTCTGGAAGTCCATCTCTTACAATATCAAGCGCTACATCATAGGCCTTGTTTCCTATCTCAGCAGATTTGGCACATAATTTCAATTCGTTTTCACTTTTGATCTGCCTCAGAGAGTCAAGAATGTCATTAGCTTCTACCAGTACAGCATCTTTCATTAGTTTCCGCAAAGGCCATTCTATTCCTCTCTCAGGGACATAGCCAGCCAAACCGATCTTTCCTCGTTGAAGACCATGATCAGACAGTATTCTAATGCAGTCTTCAGCTAACGAGTCTAGATCGCCCGCTCCCATTGATGATCCTTTGCAGACGCGTACGTCGTCTATGACAGCTAGTTTACGTGACGTGTCAATATGGCCAGGAACTCTAGTCAGAAGAGTTGGCTCTCCGTCCGTGGGCAAAATAAGGAGGCCGGCGTTGGAGACACTGTAATCAGGATAGAAGCCACTTAGGTACCGGACTGCATTGAACCGGAATGAGTATACAACAATGGCGTCCAATCCGCGCGCTGCCATTGCCTGCTTAGTTTTATCAATCCGTTCACGATATTCAAACTTCGGAATTTCCATTGTCATTCACCATGGTGATCTAAGAAACTGATGATATTTCCTTCTTAGTAGTTTATATCGTTTGAATAACAACGACAGAGACAATAGTTAGACTGATAAAGACAACAGACGTCCTAGCTTACATGGCTGTAGAAGAAAGATTAAGGGAATTGGGCCTTGTTCTGCCCACCGCGCCGGCTGCTGCTGGAGCCTATGTTCCGACTGTCAGAGTAGGAGATCTATTGTTTGTTGCTGGACAACTCCCGTACGAGAATGGAACAGTGAAAGTCCAAGGGAAATTGGGGAAAGATCTTACTATCGAAGCGGGTTATTCAGCAGCTCGTCAGTGTGGCCTAAACGCATTATCACAAATCAAAGAAGCCCTCGGCAGTCTGGATAATATCAAGAAGTTTGTCCGAGTCGTTGGATTCATCAATAGTGATGATGGATTTGGAGACCAACCAAAGGTACTAAATGGTGCATCAGAGCTATTTGGTCAGATCTTTGGAGACCGTGGAAAGCATACAAGGTTAGCTATCGGTGTTAATTCGTTACCAAAACAGGCTGCAGTTGAGGTAGAGGTACTCGTAGAAGTCTAGCATTTCTATGACCACATATTGAATAATCTAAGGAACATGTACAGACAATGAGTATTACGGTAATCATTTCTTTCGAAGTAGAGGATTTCGATAAACTGAAGTCCGTATTTGACGCTGCCGAGAAGTTTAGAACTGAAGCAGGTATTACGGCAGCGGCTTACAAGAATATGGACGCCTCCAACAATGTAAGGATAATCGGTACGGCAACGTCAAAAGAAGCATTTACTGCGTTTTTTTCCACCCCCGCTCAACAAGAGCGTATGAAAAATGCAGGAGTGATATCACCTCCAACAGTCACGTTTTTGGAATCCGGATAGTCTTAATTGTGAAATGTCCCATCCCAATCTTCAGTGAAGATCTTTACCAATGTAAAGAAAGGCTCCAGGAATTCAGAGCATACTCGATGGACGAACACGCACGACGTACTACTGAGATTTGCGAAGCTCCAACCTAAAGCCAGTTCAGTCGATGAGGATGGGAACCCATGAACTGGGTAGACTCCATTCGTAGCATCAAGGATAGGTGGGCTTCGGGGAAACCGCGCTTCAGGAACGGCGTTTCAAAGATTGGAGCCTCCACCATCGGGAACCAGTACTACTGCGAACAAAAGGTGGAGATGGAATATACCGCGGGCAAGATAGAGACCGAAAAGAAAACAGCTGGGACGGCCCTGCACTCGATTCTGCTCGCAATGAAGAAGACGACACCGGATGAGGTGATCAAAGAAATACAAACCAAGGACGTCTATTACGCATCATTCCCCCTACTCGCCAACTTTTCGGAGTTGGTTCTTACGGGTAAACCTGACGTGGTGATCTTCGTCAAAGGCTCTCCTCTCTTTGTCGTCGAGCTGAAGACCACAGGCACCGACATCTCCAAACTCTGGCCAAACCAGCTGGTTCAGGCAAGAGTGTATGGCTTGCTACTGCAGGAGATGGGTTTCGACTGCTCAAGACTCAAACTCGCCGTAATCAGCCATCGACGTAATGGAGACATATCGGGAGAATACCGAAGGAAATTTCTGGACTCCATGGTCAAACTTCTAGTCAAGGAAAGGGAAGACGCGGCAGGGAACCGGGGAGATTTTCACGTCCACCTAATCGACTATGCAAAGGAGGATGCTGTCGCTAATGTGAAGTGGGCTGAAGATTATTGGCTCTCGAAACGGCAGCCTATCTCGGCGCGAAATGTAGGGAAATGCCGATCGTGTGAGTACGTCGATACATGTCCAGCAAGCTTGGTCAAACCCACCGAATCATCACCGGAGTAGCATTAGTCGGTCTTTTATGCGTGGGAATGTCCCATCCCAATCTCTAACCCTACTAAACTAAGCAAGGGAAACTAAATCTGGTATTAACAAGATATTGGAACTGTAGTTCAGGATCCTACCGGAGGACTTCATCTCTGAGAGCAATCATTTGGTCATTCAAGTTATCCAAGCTCGAATAGATTACTTTGAATTCAAAGTGCTCTACTCCAGCATCTATATACTCGCCTATCCTCCTAGCAACTTCTTCGGGTGAACCGATGATATGCCTTTTTTCAGCTTCAGGATAGTTTTTCATCTGTCTCTCATATGTGTAAAGGCTTTGAGATATTGTCTGTTGGGCCCTACTAGTAACATCTTCAGAGGCTTTCCCCACATGTAGATACTTTTCTACAGCTATCGTTACTCCCTTCGGAGATCTACCATTGCGAGTAAGCTCATCCCTTAGAAGATCTACTCCTAACCTCATTTCGTCAGGCGATAGCCAACCCGGTATCCATCCATCCCCAACACTCGCAGTTCTTCGAGCAGCCTCATTACTCCATCCACCTACCCATACAGGAATGCCGCCCTCTTGCAGTGGCTTTGGATACATTTCAGCATTCTTGAAGGCGACGTATTCACCATCATAGGAAGCATAGGGCTCCGACCAGAGAACCTTCATTGCTTTAACAAAATCTAACATTCGATCTCCCCTCCCTTTCAGCGGAACATCGAAAATCTCAAACTCCTTCGACATTACAGTTGCTCTTGAGCCAAGGCCGACCCCAAGGATCAACCTCCCATTGGACAAGTGATCAATATTTGCTGCTTGCTTAGCTATATGTACCGGGTTCCGACAGGGCATAGCTAGACAGGCAACTCCTAACAATATTGTATTCGTATACGCCGAAAGATGAGAAAGTAACGTCATAGACTCTAGGAAGGTCGGTTCTTGTCCTGGTCTCAGTGCTTCAGCTGAGCCTGATGATATATGATGTTCATGCATCTCTCGCGTCCATTGTACATGATCATGTACCCATATCGAATCATATTCCAACTCCTCAGCTTTTTTCGCAATCGATATCACATTATTGAGACTAGCGAAGGGACCGGAGACTGGAAGCCGAATACCAAATCTAGTTTTAGTCACAATATTCACCTCTCAAGGCCTAGCAAGATTTTTTCTCTTGTTAGAGGAAGAGAAGTTATCTTGATACCTGTAGCATCAGAGACAGCATTCACTATAGCAGGAGCGACAGGTGATAGCGGGGCCTCACCACACCCCTTAGCTCCATAGGGCCCAGCCGGATGCGGCGTTTCTAAGATGATTCCAGATGTACGAGGAGCTTCTAGAGATGAGATTATTTTATAGTCCTTTAGGTCTGCATTTGCTATTTTTCCATCCACTACTACTAGCTCTTCCGAAAGAGCATAACCCATCCCCATAATTAGACTTCCCTGAATCTGCCCGGTTACTGTCGCAGGATTAATGGCCTTACCTACGTCTACTGCCCCATGAAGTTGGAGTATGCGGACTTCACCTGTCTCGGTGTTAACAGCGACTTCAGCAGACGCAGCTGCAGAGGTATAATGAGCCACAACCCTCGAAGTAGAGGATTTGCCAGTTTCATAGTGGAGTTCTCCACCTTCCAAGATCCATTCTCCTTCCACAACGAAATCGCCGGAAGATCTCTCATGCAGCTGAGCTAGTGTTACGCTAGCTCCTCTAGGACCACTAAAGATCTTGAGGGCACCATCGATCGTCACCTCGGAAGACAGGCATCCAAGACACGCAGCTGCTCCATCACGCAACTTTTCCTTCATTAATCTTGAGGCGTAAATTAGAGCATTTCCTGTATTGAAGGTTTGTCGGCTACCCGCGGCTCCAGTGCTATGTGGAGATCCTTCACTTACCGGCATGAGACTAATTTTGGAGGGATCTAAACCTAGTTCCTGGGCGACAAGCTGAACCATAGCGGTATGACTTCCTTCTCCAATATCTACGATCGCAGAATCTATCTCCAAGCTTCCATCCCGCTTGAGAACAAGCTTTACACGAGATTTGAAATTAGCATGAGACCATTTCTCCGCAATTGCAAGACCTTTCCCCATTAGCCACGGTGTATTGGCGGGACGTCTCTTAGGCCATCCGATCGCTCTTGCAACTTCCTGTAGGCAGCCTTCACCATTTACGCTTTCCATCATTTCGCCTAAGGCACTAGTCTGACCGCTCTTGAGCAGATTTTCAAGACGAATTTCTACAGGATCTTTACCAATCCTCCTAGCTATATCATCCATCTGTACTTCCATTGCGAAATCCATCTGCGGCCCTCCGTAGCCTCTCATTGATCCTGCTGGCACATGGTTTGTATAGACCCTATAAGCATCAACAGTAAGATTGGGTATTGCGTATGTCGAAGCTGCTGCAATACCAGAATTTCTTACAACTGCAGAACCCTGTGGAGAATAGGCACCTCCATCGAATATAATCATCATCTTCCGGGCTAGGATTTTTCCTTCCTTTGTTACTCCATCCTTAATGCTAATAATAGCTGGGTGTCTCACTGATGTAGCTGTAAAGATCTCTTCGCGCGTCAACGAAATGAAAACTGGTTTCCCTGAAATCCTTGATAGTAGAGCCGCAATCCCTTCAGAATGAAGAGCTGCTCTGTTCCCAAAACCTCCACCTATGTGACGCGGAATAGTAAGCTTGACCTTGGATGGTCCCATGGACAATGCTTCAGCGACGAGATCTCTAACCTCGACCTCTTGTGTGGATGCGATTATCGAAACCTCTTCACCTGTTACCTGGGCTACGGAAGAGATCGGCTCCAAGTGGAGGTGTTGAACACGTGGCAAAGTAAACGTATTCTCGACTGTCAAGTCAGCCCTCTTCATCCCGTCCTCCATGTTCCCATGCCTTATGCGCAGATATGCCGAAACATTCGGCATATCCGGCTCTAATCTTGGGTAGAAGGGCTTTTTTCCAGTCACATCATATTGAAGAATTTCAGGATGTAGTTTGACTTTTTGATTAGGCCCCAATGACCCTTTGGGGTCGAAGAGAGATTCCAACGGTTCATATGATATCTCAATTGCGTCCATAGCCTCCTCAGCTGTTTCTAGAGATTCAGCAGCCACTGCAACAATAGGTTCTCCTACATATCTGACCCGTTCTCTTGCCAGAAGTTGGTTGTCGTGGACTCCAATTGAAACGCTTCCATGAGGGTTTTTCTGTTGGAGATCACGGCCTGAGATCACAGCCCGAACCCCGGGGAGTCTTAGGGCCTTCGCAAGATCCACCGATTTTATTAGAGCATGTGGATATGGACTGCGTTTTACTTTGCCGTACAGAATACCCTTCAGCCTATAATCCGTTCCGTATTTAGCTCTCCCTGTGACTAGATCGTGGCCATGAAGTGGGTGTAGAGATCTCCCAATCTGCTGAACGCTCTTCAAGTCAACTAAGCCGGTCGTTAACAGTCAAACCTCCCTTAATCTTTTAACAACAGGAGCTCAGCCATACAATCTATGAAGACTATCGAAGAGGTCATCGTAGCAAGGAACACGGGCAAAGCATTCACAGTTAGAACAGGTGATCATATCAGAATATATGGAATGACCATAGTAGATTTTGTTGCTTTTAACCTCCATAACCTTAGAGAACGTCTAGACCAGGCGCGAACAAAGGCTAATGATGGCAAGGTGTTTGTGAGCACCGGTGACAAGCTCTACTCAAAAGCTAACAATGTCATGTTCACTATTTGTGAGGATACCTTCCATGAAGGCACACACGATCTCCAGTACGGAATGTGTAGCAAGGAGAGATATGGTTTAGTGATTAACTCTGGCAAGATAAGAGAGACCTACAAGGTAGATCTTAGACCTGAAGAGCTGCCTAAGCATGGATGCTTAGAGAATCTATCCAATGCATTGTCACCGTGGAAGATAGAACCGGAAGACATCCCTAGTCCATTTAACCTCTATCAGGCCATGAAGATCGATCCCGAAAGGGGAACCATCGAACACACCAGGATCTTACCTAAACCAGGCACCTATGTTGATCTTAAGGCAGAAATGGACTGCTTGACAGCAGTAAGTGCTTGCCCTAATCCCTCGAAATGGACACCCAAATCACAGGAGCCGAAAGTAATAGTCTATGAAGAAGACTAATCACATAAATGAAGAAGCAACCTCATCCCTAAAGAGCTTCATCATCTCCAGGTAGCTTGGTATAGAAGAATAGATGAATTTTGTTTCGAAATGTGTCACGCCCGCATTGACGTAGGCTTCTGCCTGCTTCCGGACCTCCTCCACTGATCCTATTAGACTCCTCGTTTGAAGCCCCTCGTAAGTAAGATCTCTCTCGAAAGTCCCTCGGCTACCCCCCAACGTATCAGCCGCAGTTCGCTTAGCTTCTCCAGGATCCTTCGATAGGCTCACATAAACCTCAGCGCCGAGCTGGAGTTTAGTATCGTCTCTTCCTGCTTCCTTTGCCATCAGTTGCACTTCTCCAAAACCTTCACGGCTTTCGGTAGGCGTCAGCCACGCTGGCAACCAAATATCTCCATGTAACGCGGTTCTTTTTGCTGCAGGTTTAGTCCAACCTCCTACCCAGATTGGGGGATGTGGCTTCTGTAGTGGTTTTGGGTATATCTCTGCACCGTTGAAACTTACGTAGGTCCCCTGATAGGAAGATACATCTGTTGTCCAGATTGTCTTAATTGCTTCGATGTATTCATCTGCTCTTTTTCCCCGCCCCTTCGTTTCAATCCCAAAAATTTCGTATTCACGCGAACCCAAAGTAGCAGGAGAGCCAATACCTATTCCGATATCTAGGCGACCATTCGACAGTACATCGAGATTGGCTAACTGTTTGGCAGCATAGATGGGATTTCTAAGTGGCAATACCAAGCAAGCTAATCCCAATCTTATCTTTTCCACCCTTGCAGCTAAATATCCAAGAGTTGTGATCGATTCATAGAAAGTAGGTTCTTGGCGTTCGTTTAGTGCATCAGAGGATCCAGATGAAACATGGGTCTTATGTATCTCCCTTGTCCAGGCAATATGATCGTGAACCCATGCTGAATTGTAACCTAACGCCTCGGCCTCTTGGGCTACTTGAGTCATTGCTTCCAGTGATGCAAGAGGTCCTGAATTAGGTAATCTGACACCGAAGTCTATCTTCACGTCAAAGCTTCCACAGAGTATCCTCTTAACAATTCCGTCGGTACACCCATTATTAGTCCATGCACATAACCAGCGATAAATATGTGGCTTGAAAGGACTAGACGGTCTAATGTCTAGTCACCCAAGATTTGGGTTAGCAATACCCAATTGCCGCGAGGGACTATATTATCCACCATCCTTTGCCGGCCCAAGGGCAATGCTCGATACCGGAATTATGGCTGAAGAGTTGGGCTATGACTCAGTTTGGGTGAATGACCATTTTACTGCACCCAAATACGTTGAAAATATGTGGAGAGAGGCACCTAACTTCTATGATCCTTTGATCACTCTAGCCGCACTTGCCACTGCAACCCAAAGAATTCGTCTTGGTGTAGCGGTAGTGGTAATGCCGATCAGGGAACCACTAGTGCTAGCGAAACAAGCATCAACGCTAGACGCACTTTCTAATGGAAGATTGATACTAGGTACAGGATTAGGTGCATACAAGGAAGAGTTTGAAGCTACCGTACCTTCAATTAATACTACAGAGAGACCTGGCCTCCTTGACGAAAGACTCGCAGCTCTGGTACAACTTCTAGTGGGAAGCAAGACCACTTTCAATGGTCGCTACACTAAATTCGTAGATGTAGAACTCCACCCTAAACCTGTTCAAGATCCTTTTCCTGTTTAC
>CEQE01148909.1_pt1 | contig 17244 bp, 15 predicted proteins | sample 356201 | NCBI WGS metagenome assembly CEQE01 (sample SAMEA2619970, study PRJEB7988) | marine metagenome | biome: marine biome (ENVO:00000447); feature: mesopelagic zone (ENVO:00000213) & marine oxygen minimum zone (ENVO:01000065); material: "saline water (ENVO:00002010), including plankton...
CCTCGCAAGTGATGACGGCGGCATTGTTTGGTGCAGCGGGCGCGCTCGCAGCCGCGCAAGGTACGATGAACAATTTCACCTTTGGCAATGATCAGCACCAATATTATGAAACCATTTGTGGCGGCTCCGGTGCGGGCCCGGGCTTTGATGGCACCTCAGCTGTTCACACCCACATGACCAACACCCGGTTGACCGATCCTGAAGTTTTGGAATGGCGTTACCCGGTGATATTGGAAGCGTTTGGACTTCGCGAGAATTCGGGCGGCGTTGGCTTACATCGAGGCGGCGATGGCGTTGTCCGGCGTCTGCGCTTTGAAGAAGATTTGATTGCCGCCATTTTATCGGGCTCCAGGATCAATCCGCCGTTCGGACTGGCCGGCGGCGCATCTGGCCAGCCCGGCAAAACCACGGTTATCCGCGACGATGGCAGCGCAATAGAACTCGGGCCCACCGATCAAGCTGAGATGAAAGCCGGTGATGTGATTGTGATCGAGACACCCGGCGGCGGGGGATTTGGGGAACCAATTTAATGTTATTTATCAAGGGCGTCGTGTTCTTCCGCGCTGATTTCCAGAGTTTTAGTCCATCGCCTGGATCTAGGAATTGCCCAAATCCACGCCAGTAGAAACAGTGTGGTTGCTGTCAAAAAGGCAAACTGCAAATCGCTGAAGCCTGCCAAAGTTCCCACCAGCCAGGCGCCACTGGCCGGACCGCCGCGCAAAATCATGCCCCACACACTCATTACCCGACCGCGCACCGCTCCGTGGATTCTGTTTTGCACCAGCAATTGCCCGCCGATACCGGCATAGGTGGAGGTGCCGCTGAGCACAGCAGCACAGGCAACGACGACCCAAAAGGCATTGGTTGTCGCCAAAACCGTCTGAGCGATTATGGCGATCAATAAGCCAATCATGATGACGCGGACCAGGCCTTTGACTTTGCCGAAATTACCGAGGAAGAGCGCAGTCACCATGGCGCCTAAGCCAGCGGCTGAGCTCAGGATTGCAAGCCCTTCAACGCCCATGCTGAAAATGCCGTCGGAGATGCCAGCAAACAAATCCCGATACGCTCGCATAAACAAAGAGACCGCAAGTGATAAAATCAGGAAACCTCTCAAACCACGGGTTTCTGCTATGTATAATAGGCCGGCTTTAAATTCTTTGATAAAGCCCTTGTGCTCTCGAGATATCACTTCATCGTAGCTGAGTTTGATAATAAAAAGGACCAATAAGTAGGCAAGGAAACTGACGGCATTAAAAGCAAAAGCAAAGGTTACACCGTACAAGGAGATAATGATCCCACCTAAAGCCGGGCCGACAAATTGCGCGAGATTGAACAATGTGGCGCTAACTCCAAGGCCGGCTGGCAGGTCTTCCCGGGGAATGAGGCTTGGCGGCATGGTCATGCGCAGCGGTGTCCAAAAACCCTCGGCAACCCCGTTGATCATCACCAGTCCGAACAAAATGTAGATGGTCATCAAATCTAACGCCGAGAGAATGACAAACAGCATGCCAATGCCAAACAGCGCCAGCTGAGTAATCCGCGCCATCTTCAGGCGATCAAATCGGTCGGTCAGCGTGCCGGCGTAGGGCATGACGGTGATGGTTAAGATCGCTTCGGCAAACGCCATCGCGCCAAGCGTAGAATAGGAGTTGGTCAATTCCCAAGTCAGCCAGAACAGCGCCGTTCTCTGGACCCACAATCCAATATTTGAAATCCAACCGGCAAATGCATAAAGAGCGAAATCCCGATGGCGAAGTGCCCGGCCCATGCCATGATCACCGAGCTTTGAGACGAAATAGCCGAAGTTGCTCATGCTGTGGTCGATTCCGTGGCTGGTTTCATTTCGCCTGGAATTGGAGCGGTATTGTCCCCCTCCATTTCTGCCGCCAGCCGTTGGCGTTTAGGCAGCATGATTGTGATGGCGATCAAACAGATGATGGCGCCGACAGCGACCGGTATTTGCAGGCCAACATAGGTCGATGCCGCCCCCATCATGAGCGATCCCAGCGCCGGCCCAGCCCGATAGGTCAGACCAAATAGGGACATAACGCGGCCACGCATCGCACCATCCACCGTATTTTGCAGGAGAATTTGCGGTGCGTTGGTGGCGATACCCAAAGTAACTCCGAGGCAGGCACAACAGATTAGAGCAATCCAGAAGGTCTCGGTCGAGGTAAAGGCGAGCAGAGAAATCGCTGAGCCGGTAAGTGCGCCCAGACTAACATTCATCAAGCCTTTGGTTTTGCCGTAATTGGCAAGTCCGATAGCGCCAAAAATTCCACCGACCCCGATGGCGGAAAGCAATAGACCAAAACCTTCGGCGCCTCGATTGAAGACGTCATCGGCGAAGCCAGGAGCGAGATCCATAACCGGGCGGGAAAACGATGCGCCGATAAAGACAAAGAGCAGGACCGGCCCAATGCTGCTGTGCTTGGCGATATAGCGCACACCTTCCAAGACATCAGCAACCAAGCCGCTTGATTTCTTAGTTTGGTGCTCGTCATTGCGCGGATTTATAATCATCAGGCCGTAAGCAAAAGCTAGAAATCCAATGATCGAAAGCGCAAAGTTAATCGTTACATTGAAATGCGCAATAACCAGCCCGGCAATTGCCGGACCCATAAATCGCGCTGAATTAAACAACGCTGAATTTAAAGCCACCGCCGGTGTTAGATCATTGCGAGGTACCAGATTTGGCACAATTGTCAGGCGTATCGGGAGATGAAACGTTTGGATCATGCCATGGGCCGAAGCAATCATAATCAGAAAAATGATGTTCATCTGGTCTAAGGCGGTGAGGATGACAAGAAGCAAGCCAAGAACAATGATCAATAATTGGAGACGCCTAATCAACCGCAAGCGGTCGACGCGGTCGATAATTGCTCCTGCAAAGACAATAAACACGAGCAAGGGTAATGCTTCCGCCACTGCCACCGCGCCCAGCCAAAAGCCAGAATGCGTAAGCTCCCAGGCAAGCCAGCCAATGCCGACGCGCTGAAACCAATTACCGTGGGTAGCGAGCCAGTTGGTAAGGGCAAAAATACGAAAATCTCGATGTTTTAGGGCGCGGGCGATGCCTTTTTCAAAAATTTGCGCACGTATTTTATTGGCGTTACTCACCGATCGATCAAGGTCCTAATTATATTTGCGTGTAATTGCTGTATTGAAAACAGATTAATCTCGCAACGCGCCTGCCCCCATTAAGTCTCGATATTGCCTCGACCTTAAAATGGCGCATGAATTGAGAAGAGCTGGTTGTTAGTGAATTTGGCGCATTTTCAATTCTTAACCTAAAGATACTCTTCGCCACAGCCCGAAACAATACACACCGGTAAATTTATTGGTGTTTTTAATAACCAGCTAAAAATTGAAATACTCGACAAATCAGACCATATTATTATTAATGTTTTGAAATTATAAATAACGATGCACGATATAGCGTGAACGTTTGATTCCTCGGGAGAGTTTCCAAATTGAAAAAGCTTTTATTTGGCTTTTTATTTTTAGTCGTCGGCTTGATTGCCGCGGTGCTGGTGGCGCCAAATTTCATCAATTGGAATGAATATCGTGACGTCATCACCGACGAAGTTAATGCCGCCACCGGCTTCAATCTGGAAATTCGCGGCGACATCAAAATTAGTATATTACCCGCTCCGGCGCTGCTTATTAACCAGGTCCATGTCGCCAATATCGAAGGCGCCGCCAAAGCAGATATGCTGGCCGTCGATTCATTTGAAGTAAGGGTTGCGCTCGCCCCCCTGTTGGGTGGCCAGTTGCAAATTCGCTCCGTCAAATTGGTCAAACCTATTTTGAGTCTCGAAGTGCTGTCGGATGGCCGCACCAATATGGCGTTTAAAATACCTGGCAAAGTACCCGAAAAAAAATCTAGCGCTGCCCAGGCAACAAAAAAAGACAACACACCACTACCCTTTGGTTCGTTAACCGGTCAGGCGAATGGCGGCAGCGGCGATATGGCTGTTCAAGTCGATAATTTTGTCATTGAAAAAGGTGCGGTTTTTTATCGCGACGACACCAAAGGCCAAGTGGAATCGATTGAAAACCTTAATGGACGGTTTGCCCTCGCCTCACTCTCGGGGCCGATGGAAAGTTCGGGCAGTGCTGTTATCCGCGGTGTGCCAATGAGTTTTGCCGCTTCCGCCGGCACCTTGGTGCAAGGCCGAACATTACCGTTTAACTTTGGTCTCAAAATTATACCCGGCGAAACCAATTTTCAATTTTCAGGCGCCTTAACCCGGCTCAATGAAAAACCTCAAGTCAAAGGCAAGCTCAAGGTAGATGGCCAAAATCTGGCGGCATTTGTCGCGGCGATTGCTGGCGGGACAAATCTGCCGGAAAAATTAGCACTGCCATTTGGCGCCGATGCGGTAATTGCCGGCGATAGCTCGGGCGGCGATCTGTCGGATTTGATGCTGAAATTAAATGGCACGCAGGGTAGCGGCAAAATCGCCGTAAAATTGGGTGAGGCGACCGACGTAAATATCCAGATGGCGGTAAATAAACTGGATATTGATGCCTTGCTGGCGCCACCAAAAGCCGACGTTAAGTCCAAGGCGCAAAAAAAACCCAAAAACAAGAAGGCTAGTAAAGCCATTTCTCCAATCGCGAAAACGCTTGGTACCCGGCGGAAAAAATCCAACGATGCGCCATTTAGTCTCAAGAGTTTACCGGAAAATTTGAATGTCGGCCTCAATCTCTCGATTGCCGCGATCACTTATAAAGACGCGGTTATCCGTCAGGCTAAAATAAATTCAGCCCTGGCCAATCGTGAGGTGACGATAAGTCAGGCCTCGGCGTTACTACCGGGCAGCACTGATGTCGCTTTGTTTGGCTTTGTTTCCGAGGCCGGTGAAGCAAAAACCAATCGTCCCACTTTTGATGGCAATGTCGATATGGCAACTAATGATTTGCGGGGGTTGCTGAATTGGGTGGGCATTGATGTTTCAAATATTGCCAAGGACCGGCTGCGTAAATTGACTTTCGGCGGCAAAATCGTTGCCGATGCAAAAGCCGCATCGCTTAAAGAAATCGCCGTCAATATTGATGGTTCCAAGATCAAAGGAGCGGCTAATATCGCCTTTCGAAAGCGCCCCTCCTTCGGCGTTAATTTATCAATCGACCGCTTTAATCTCGATGCTTACCTGCCTCAAGGTACCGCGGGCGGGAAAGCAAAACCGGCGGCAAAATTAACTGACAGTAAGGCTAAGCCGCCAGTGGCAAAATCATCGCCCGCGTCCACTCCGCCGTTAAATCCCCCGCCAAATCCCCTGGCGGCTCTTGCGCCGCTGGGAGAGTTTGATGCGAATATCGCCGTTGATTTGAAATCACTGACGGTGCAGGAAGTTTCGATCAAAGGCCTGCACTTAGATGCAAATATATTTGACGGCACGTTGAAATTAAAACAATTCCGTACCGCCAATGCCGCCGGGATGACCGTCAATGTCAGTGGTATCATTGACGGCCTTAAGAAATCGCCAGGCAAATCCCCAGGCAAATCCCGAGGGCCGATCGACCCGGCTTTTAAGAATTTTAAGTTTAATCTGCGCGGCAAAAGTCTCGCCCGGCTGTTTAGTTTGGCTAAAATTACGCCGCCCGTTTCAGCCCGCCAGCTCGGTGCCGTGCGTCTGTCGGGCACGTTAAATGGCAAACCTCACACCCTGAACGTAACCACCAATACTGCCATGCTGGGCGGAAAATTTACGTTAAATGGCGCGGTTAAACCATTGACGGCAAGCCCCAGCGTGGACGGTCAGTTTTCGGCAAATCATCCGAATTTGATAAAATTGCTCCGGCGCTTGGGCAGCACCTACCGCCCAGCAGGCACAATAAAAAGCGGTATTAATTTGCGCGGGAGGATTGCCGGTAATGAACAATTAATGGCTTTTTCAAATTTAACTGGAAAAGCGGCGGGGATTACCCTGCAAGGCAGTGCGGCGATGGATTTAAGCCGGGCGCGGCCAAATATAAATGCCAATCTTAAAACCAGCCCCATTGTGATTGACGATCTCTTGCCGGCCAAACGTTCGGCTTTTCTAAATCAGAAACTGCGCGAATTTGAGCATGCCCTAAATAATACGCTACTGGTGCCGGCGTCGTTCAGTGGCGTACCAAGAGATTTAAAAATGCGCGATCCATATATCAATGTGGCGGCAAAAAGCGGTGCGCCATGGACCAATGATCCGATCGACATCTCTTTTCTCAAATCGTTCGACGGCAATATTCAGTTGCAATCGGACTCTTTGCGGTTTCAAAAATATCTTGTCAGCTCGGTTAATTTGGCGAGCTCCCTCGCCAGCGGTGTTTTTGATTTACAGCGGCTGACCGGCAAGGCTTATGGCGGTGATATCAAAATCGATGGCCGCGCGATTGCGGGTGACAAGAGAAACCAATTTCAAACCCGCTTTAATATCGCCGGATTTGATGCCGGCACGTTGTTAAAATCGCTTGGCACCAAAGGCTTTCGCCGGGGCGCTTTGGATGTGGTCGGCGAGTTTCGCACGCTTGGCCGCAGCAACGCCGATTTGGTGGCGGCACTTGGTGGCGGCGGCACGATTTCCGTGCGTGGTTTGGATATCAGCTCAGCTGCCAGACGTGGCTCAGCACTTTCAGGTATTGCCGGTCTGTTTCTATCGCTTAATCAATTCGGCAGCACCTTGACCCGCGGTAAGGCCACCTCCAGAACAGCGGATTTCCGTACCAGCTTTCGCATGGCTAAAGGTGTTGCGCGATTTGAAGACATGAGCCTGGCGTCAGGAATGGGTACCGGCTCGGCCAAAGGTATGGTTGATTTGCCAAATTGGCAGATCAGTACTACCGGTGAAATTGAATTATCGCAAAATATTTTGGCCCAGGTGCTGCTGCGCAATTCAAATAAAAAACCGGTGTTGCCGTTTAAAATTTCAGGCCGCCTCGATAATCCGAAAGTTAAGTTGGAGACCGCCGCCCTGACCAAAGGCGGTATCCGCCTGCCCGGAAGCATTGGCAAAAAGCTCGATAAGTTGCGGAAGAAAAAGGGTGTCGGCGCTATTTTGGATCAAATATTCCCGCAAGCGAAGTCTGGTTCTGCCGGCTCGTCTGGTCCACCTAGCAGTGGTGCGCCACCACCGCAATCGCCGCCACCGCAGCAGGCGCCGCCGCAACAACAGCAGCAGAAACCCAAAGTCGAAGATTTTCTCAAAGGTATTTTAAAGGGCCTGGGTAGATAGCGTCTGCTAATTTGCCTCAAGTTGTTCCAGGATATAAACGCGAATAGCGCTCGACAGATTGCCGTTCGGATTATCGAGCCGGTCATTATCGATCTCGGTGACCATTTGATTAATTGATTTTCCGCCGGTGTCGCTGAGTTCCTTGAGCTTGAGCCAAAAAGCCTCTTCCAAGGATATGCTGGTGCGGTGACCGGATATCAGGACCGAGCGTTTGCGTATCGCACTGCGCGCTGAGAGAGCGGTGTCGGCCATTAAGCTTTCTTCTTTTTCTTCTTTTTCGGTTTTTTATTCCGACGCGCAGCCTCCCAGGCGTTTTTAGCCCAACGGGCTAGCGCCTCTTCATCTTCAAGGATGTCAGCCGGCACTTCAAAATATGGCATTCTCATTTGGCTTTTTTTGGGATCGTCTTCGAAAGGGATAAACTGCTCGGTGCCGGCGGCTTCAAAATCCAGCTGATTAATTTCATCTACGCGAAAGTAAAATCGATCCGTTGCCGTGATCAAACCAAACATGGTGTCGTCAATATAGAGCCCAGCGCCGCCAAACATCGCGCGCGCGAAAACACCTTCAACACCGGACAATAGATCTAAAACATATTCTTTATATTCAGGGCTAACGGCCATGGTTAGGTATACCTTACGATTGTTAGTGCCGCGACCCAAAAGCCATTGATGAGGCAGGCGGTCGCAAATAAATAAAGTGAGAGCCTGATATCCTGATGGGTAACTTGCGCCGTCCCTGTGCCGAGCCAATGCTCGTGTTTGGTTTCTTGGCTAAATTTGCGCGGACCGGCGAGCGCCAGATTGAAAGCACCGGCAAGGGCTGCGAGGGTAACGCCCAAATTATAGTTACGGTATTTTCTGGCATCCCGCAGCATGGTGGTGAAAGCTCTTCCGGGATGGGCGGTCGGCACAAACAGGCTCGCCAGCACCACAAATAAGCCGCTGAGTTGTGCCGGGATGAGCAGTAAAATGTCGTTGAGCCGCGCCGCCGTAAAGCCAAAGGCGCGGTGTCTGTCGGTCTTGTGACCAAGCAAATCATTCATCGTCATCACCGCTTGATAGGTCAACAGACCCGGAAAGCCGAACAACACATACCAAAAAACCGGTGCTACCACGCGGGTCGTTAAGGCTATACAGCTGATCTCAATACCCGCTCGGGCGACCCCGTGACCGTCCATATGTTCCGGCGCTTCGTTAGTCAGTGGCGTCAGGCTGTCACGGGCTGCTTCTAAGCCGTGATCGCGCAATGCCACACCGATCTTTCTAACTGCCGAGTAAACGCCACGCTGGCTGATTAGCATGACCAGTAAAATCGTTTCAAAAATCCAGGCAAAGGGCAGCATCTGGCTCAGCCAGGCGATCCCCCAGCCGATGGCAAAGCTGACCCAGATTACCACGATCGCCATTAACCCGCCCCGGACAGCGCGATCCATTTGGCTCCGTGATTCGCGATTGAGTTTTCGATCAAACCACAAGATTAGTTTTTCAAGCGCTCCTACCGGATGGCCGGTCAAGCGGGAAATGAATGATAATTGTCCGGCATAGGTCTCGATCACCAACGCCATTAATAATAAAATCAATGGATCGAACCCACCGGCACGGCCTGAAATTCCGAATAAAAACATCGGCCTAGAATGAGCGTCCCCCGGTTTGCCGTCAATAATCGATTTTACTTGCTGGATTTCCGTTCTTGCAGCCGCAGACAACCCGGTTTAAGAAGTTGCATTAAGAGAATTCGGGAAAGGCTTACGGGAGAACCAGCATATGCCACTGCGACGCGTCTATTTTTATTTGATGTTGGCAATCGTAATCCTAGCCGCTGGTCTTGACCTGCGAGCTTTTACCGATAGTTCTAAATCTCCGGTAGCAACGGTCACGATAAAAGCCCCCCAAAAAACCCAAACAAGCGGTACGCCAGCAATCGGTGGGTCCTATACTGCGGTTAATCAAAACGGCGATGTTGTTACCGACCAGACCTACCAGGGTAAGTATGTGCTGATCTTTTTTGGCTACACTTTCTGTCCGGATGTTTGCCCAACGACACTATCGACATTTTCCACGGTGATGGATTTACTGGGTCCCGATGCCACCAAAGTGCAGCCGATTTTTGTTACTGTCGATCCGTTGCGCGATACGCCAGAGCATATAAAAGAATACCTCACGCATTTTCATAAAAGCTTTGCCGGTCTGACCGGTAATACGCAACAAATTGAAAACGTCAAAAAAGTTTTTCGGATCTACGCAGCGAAATCTCAGCAGGACGAAAAAGACCCGGATGATTATCTCATGGATCATTCTTCGGTGAGTTATTTGATGGGACCGGATGGTAAATTTTTAACCTTTTTCAGTTACGGATTAGAAGCCGAGGCTATCGCCACCAAGCTCAAAGAATTCTTGTAAACCGGCGGCCCCTTTTGGACATGAACCAGCCGTTTTGGCAGCGCAAAAAACTCTCTGAAATGTCTTTGGAGGAATGGGACAGCTTATGCGATGGCTGTGCTAAATGCTGCCTTCATAAGTTGGAAGATGAGGACAGCGGCGAGGTTTCTTATACCAATGTGACCTGCTCTCAATTGGATGTTAACAGCTGTTACTGTAAAAACTATGTTGAGAGAACGCTACTGGTACCGGATTGTGTTGAATTGACCAAAGACAATCTGGGTGGGTTGAAATGGCTGCCGCCAAGCTGCGCTTACCGGCTGCTTTATGAAGGCAAAGAACTGCAGTGGTGGCATCCGCTGGTTTCGGACGATCCAAATACGGTCCATGAAGCCGGTGTTTCGGTACGCGGGCGCATTGTTGAGGAGAAAGATGCCGGTGATCTCGAAGATTATATTGTGACTTGGCCAGATGAGGGGCCAGATGAGAGGCCGGATGAAAACTGAGTCCTCACAAATTATTAGTCTCGACGGCCGTGACGTGCCGGTGCGCATCCGGCGCAACAAACGCGCGCGGCGGATTATCTTAAGAATTGATAACGACACGGACGGTGCAGTGGTGACGCTGCCAAGCCGGGCCAGCGAGCGGGAAGCGCTACTGCTGGTGCAGGAGAAATCCGATTGGCTGCTGGCCAGGATCAATGATCTACCGGCAAAGATATCATTTCAAGACGGCGCGACAATTCCGCTGCTGGGGCAAAGTTACATGCTGCGTCATGATCCGGATTTAAAAGGCGTTGCCCAAAAGGAAGACAAGGAAATTCGCCTCGGTGGCCGGCCCGAATTTTTTGCACGGCGCTTGACCGATTGGCTCAAAAAGCAAGCCAAAGCCGAGATTCAACCACGCGCCAGTGATTTTGCCGCCCGGATTGATCGCCAACTTGGCCGCATAACCGTGCGCGATACCAGATCACGCTGGGGGTCGTGCTCGCCCAATGGCAATTTATCCTTTTGCTGGCGGTTGGTTATGACGCCTGACTGGGTGCTTGAATATGTTGTCGCTCATGAAGTGTCTCATTTGCGGCATATGGATCATAGTCCGGCATTTTGGCAGACGGTTGCCGATCTAGGCGTGCAGGTCGAAGCGCCGCGCCGCTGGTTGAACAACAACGCCGAACAGCTGCAGCGCTACGGTTAAAAAATATTCTTCCTGCGCAAGCTTCGGATAGTTTTCTGTTGAGAATCGGCTAAACTATTAATCATGGAACATCATACCAAACTTGTTGAGCAAACCTGCGCGCTGATCGATGCGTATGAAGACGGCACGCCGACGCTGGTCTATCTCGGTAAGGCGCTTGAAATAAGTCCCACTCATCTGCAGCGGGTGTTTAAGAAAGCCACCGGCATTTCGCCGCGGGAATATGCCGAGACGCGCCGGCTCGAAACTTTCAAAGCCAACCTCAAAACTGGTCAATCGGTGACCCATTCGATGTATGACGCTGGCTTTGGCGGCTCCAGCCGGCTTTATGAGACGGCCAACGGCAAGCTCGGCATGACGCCGGCGAGCTACGGCAAAGGCGGCAGAGGGGCCGAAATAAATTATGCTATTGGCCGATGTCACTTAGGCCGTGTATTGGTGGCGGCAACTGCCCATGGTCTCTGCCGGGTCTGTTTTGGCGACACCGTCAAAGGCGTCGAACGAGAACTCCTGGATGAGTTTCCTGCCGCCGAGTTGCGGCGCAATGAAAAAGATATGGCGGGAATTTTAACAACCGTGCTTGATGTCATTGAAAACCACAGCCGCAAAACCGCCATCCTGCCATTGGATATTCAGATGACCGCTTTTCAGGCCAAAGTTTGGTCTTATCTCCAGCGCATTCCATCCGGTGAGACGCAAACCTATGGTGAGATCGCTAAGGCCATCGACGCGCCTAAATCCGCCCGTGCGGTCGGCCGCGCCTGCGGCAGTAATCCCATTGGCGTGTTCATTCCCTGTCACCGGGCGGTTGGCGCCAGCGGTGATTTAACCGGCTATCGGTGGGGGATTGATCGTAAAAAAGCGCTGCTGGAACTTGAACAGGCTATTTCCGGTTAGGATCGTTGATCAAATGCAGCCGGTCAGCCGCGGTTTTGGCGAAACGGGTCGTTTGCGTGCGCCGGCGGGCGGCGTTTAGCTTGTGCACCGGTGCTTCCCGTATCACGGCGGCATTATAAGGATCGGCAATCATAATACCGCACTCCTCAGGTAATATTTCCAAAGGAAAGCCATTGGCAACGGCAAAATACAGCTGATCGCCAAACGGCATATATTCCGGCCATTTGTCGTCGGCGCGAAAATCGGCGACGGAGGATTTGATCTCAACAATGATAAATTGGCCGGCTTTGTTGACGCCAATGACATCGACCCGGCGTTTGGTTAGGAGTTTAAATTCTGTCAGTGGGCTGTAGCCGAGATTGCGCAGATAGCGGCAAATGCCGCGCGTAATATCGCTGGCTTCAAACGGTCCGAGCGCCGGAATATCTTGCTCAAACTCTTCCAGTCCCATTTCAATGTTCATTTTATGTTCCTCCCAGAGTTTGAACTTAAGCGAATTAACCCGTCCGATGCAAGAGGTCTTTTAAATTGGTGGGCAGCTTGGGAAAAAGAGGGTACAAGCGTGAATATGCAACAGGCGCAGGAAAATCTGTCTCTGCAAACCACTGGTCAGGGATTGTATGAGTTGACGAGGGAGGTTGTTGATTGGAGCAATGGCCTGGCGTTCGAAACCGGGTTGTTGACGCTTTATTGTCAGCATACGTCGGCATCCCTGGTTATTCAGGAAAACGCCGATCCGGATGTGATGCGGGATCTCGAAACTTTTTTTAAAAAACTCGTGCCCGAAGATCTATCGCTCTACCGCCACCGCTCGGAAGGCGAAGATGATATGCCGGCTCATATCAAGGGTGCGCTCACCCAAACAACGCTCACAATACCGCTCAGCCGGGGACGTCTCGCGCTTGGCACCTGGCAGGGGATTTTTCTGTTTGAGCATCGGGCGCTACCCCATACGCGAAATCTCGTGCTGCATATGGTGGGTGAATAGCAATGTCGCGGGAGCAATTGGAAAAAGGTCTCGAATTGCATCAACAGGGCAAGCTCGATGAGGCGGCGGCGATTTATCAGGAAGTTTTAACTGTTGATCAAGGTAATGCGGATGCACTGCATTTTTTAGGTCTTATCGCGCAACAGCGCGGTGATTTATCGACGGCAGTTAACCATATCGAAGACGCCATTGCAGCCGAGCCGGACCGGCCGACCTTTCATTTTAATCTCGGAGCGACTTACACCGCCGCCGGTGAATTGACCAAGGCTGCCGTCGCTTATGGCAAAGCGAGCCAGCTTAAACCTGATTGGCTTGATGCCTTGATTAATCTCGGCACGACCCTGGGTCAGTTGAAAAAATACGCCCCGGCGGAAACGGCTTTGCGGCAAGCATTGGAATTAGACCCAAACAAAATATCCGCTTTGATCGGATTAACGGCGGCCTTGGAGGGGCAAGGATTGAGCGAGGCGGCGGAAGAAATTGGCCGGCAGGCGATCGCGCTTGATGCATCAAGTCCCGAAGCCTGGACCAATTTTGGTAACGCGCTCAATAGCCAGGGTAAACTGAGCGAGGCCGAAGATGCCTTTCACCAGGCGCTGGCAGCGGATTCCACCTATTCAACAGCCGGGTATAATCTTGGCAATGTTTTGGATAAGCAATGGCGCCAAGCAGAGGCGCTGGCGTGTTACCGACAGGTGATCGAGGCCGACCCAGATTACTTAAGCGCCTGGCAGAACATGCTGCTGAATTTGCTCTATGAGCCGGACCAAACCGAACAGTCACTATTTGACGCCCATACAGCTTGGGCCGATCAATTTACATCCTCCAGCTCTGCATCTTCACCTGAAAGAACCCCTGAAAAGCGGTTGAAGATCGGCTATGTCTCGCCGGATTTCAGAACCCACTCTTGCGCCTATTTCCTAAAACCGCTCTTTGCCGCCCATGATCGCGGGGGTTTCGAGATTTATGCCTATGCCAATCTGCGGCGGGAAGATGAAACCACGCCTTGGTTCAAGGATCACGCTGATCACTGGTGCGACATCGTCGATATGAACGACGCTGAAGCCGCCCAGCGCATCCGGCAAGATAATATTGATATCCTGGTCGATCTCGCCGGCCACAGCGCCAACAATCGCCTTGGCATATTTACCCTCAATCCCGCACCTGTGCAGGTTTCCTGGCTTGGTTATCCGGCGACCACGGGATTATCGCAAATTGATTATCGCTTGACCGATGAAGTAACCGATCCTCCGGAAGGTGAAGCTGATCAATATCACAGCGAACAGCTTATTCGATTAGCGGGCGGGTTCCATTGCTACCAGCCGGCCGATTCTATGCCGGATGTTGGGCCTCTGCCGGCTTTGAAAAATGGTTATGTAACCTTCGGCTCTTTCAATCATACGTCGAAAATTACTACAGATGTCATTGAGGTTTGGGCAGAAATTTTAAAATCCGTGCCTGACTCCAAGCTTCTGCTTAAGGGTAAAATGCTGGATTCGGAAATCGTCCGGCAAAAAGTTCATGAGCTATTTGAAAATCAAGGCATCCCATCTAACCGGGTGACGCTAACGGGCTGGATCGCCCGGGATCAAAATCCGTTGGCACTGTATAACGAAGTTGATATTTGTCTCGACACCTTTCCCTATAATGGCACCACGACCAGCTTTGAAGCACTGACGATGGGGGCTCCGGTCATTACGTTACGCGGTGAGCGTCATGCGGCGCGGGTTGGCGCATCAATCTTAAGCCATCTTGGCCGATCTGAGTGGATTGCCGGGACGCCGGAATCCTACCTCGAAAAGGCCCGGCAATTGGCGAAAAATTTGCCGTTTCTCCAGGAGACCAGGGCAGGTCTGCGGGCGCAATTGCAGCAATCGAGCTTGGCAAATGGCGCTGAATTTGCCGCTAAAGTCGAAGCTGTTTATCGAGAAATATGTTTGAGGAAGCCTCGACCGGCTTGATTTAACGCGATCTTGGATTTAGGAAAAGAAAATATTTAAAAAATAGTTGGGAAATCGGTTTATGGACTCCCACATATATAGTTCAAGCAATTAATAAGCATGCGGTTGGCTTCACAAATAATGCATATTGATGACTAATTCTTCCAATACCAACGTTCTTATCATCGACGAAAATTCTGATTTTCATAATGTTGTTCGCAAAGCAATTGATGACCTTGGCTTGAACAAGGTGAGCGCGTGTGCGTCTGCCGAAGCGGCATTACGGGCAATAGATCAAGGTCCGGCGCCTGATCTCATTATCATGGAGTTAAATTTAGGCGGTGCGAAGGGCCTCAATTTAATGGCGCAAATTCGCGCCGGAAAAACCGCTGCTGAGATAAATATTCCGATCATTGTTATGACCAGGAATTTGGTGCCGGAAACGGCTGCACGAGCCTGCGATATCGGCTTTGAACATTTCGTTCGCAAACCTTTTATTAAAGAGGCGCTGCAAAAGCGTGTGACCAGTGTGCTGCAAAACCCCCGGCGGTTTGTCGTGGCGCGGACTTATTTCGGACCGGATCGCCGCGAATCCGAGAATAAAATCACTTATGACGGCCCGGAACGCCGTGGCGCCAACACAACAACAAGCGACTCTTCCGGTAAAATTCCGGCTCCAGAGCCTGCGGCACCTAAGCACACAATTAGCGGCAGTACGGTGCTTGATGACGCACCCCAAAATGCGGCCACCAACGGCGCGTTGTCACCGGCTAAAAATAACGGTGCCCGAACAGCGGCGGAACAATCCCAGGCAATTGCCGCCTCAGCTGAGGCTAAAGAACAACTTAAATCAGCGCCTAAACTGCCGCCGGCTAAGCCTTTGGCATCTCAGCAAAAAACACCAGTGCCGCCCGAGCAGGAAGATATTGAGCTTGCCGGCACAGCGGAAAAGCCAACAAGCGAAGCTGATCCGGATCGGGCTGCCGAGATAGCGGCCAAACTGGCAGCCATTCTGCCTGGCTGTTGTCGCACGCTGCACAAGGTGAGAAAGCAAATTTTGCCAATGAAGATTTGTCCGGCGCAGATTTGGCCGAAGCCAATCTCGCCAACGTAAATTTTCGCAATGCCGATCTTCAAGATGCCAATTTGTATCGGGCGAATTTATTTGATGCTGATCTTAGAGGCGCCAATCTTTCGGGGGCAAATTTGACCGAGGCCGATATTCACAATGCTAAATTGCGCCACACAAATCTCAAAGCAGCTCAATTGACCGAAGCTGAATTACGCGCCGCCGATTTATCAGGCGCCAATTTAACGGGCGCTCAAATGGCGGGTGTCGATTTTAAAGATGCGATCTTTCTCAGCACCAACATTTGCGGGGCGGATTTGCAAGGTGGCAATCTGACCCAAAGACAGATCGACAATGCGAAGGGCGATCAATCGACATTGTTGCCCACAGGTATCGTCGTCAAGGCTGTTCAATAGCGCTGCCTTTTTTTGGATATATTTGCGGCATAAAACAGCCGTTATTTTCGACTAATCATATTGGCATAGGCTTTGCACATATTATTTTTAGTGCAATTGGAGATTACTATGCCAGACCGAAAATATATCACCCGGACCATCCACCAATGCATGGCGGGCAAGGTAAACCGGCGCTTAGGGACCGATCGCCGCAAATCGGATCGCCGCTCTGAGAACTGGCAATCTGAGCCGAGTGTTCATTTAACAGTGGAAGAAATTGCCGCCCTGCTGGCAACCCATTAGTTAATTTTTTAAAAGGTGCCAGGCACCAAGCAAAAAATTAACGAAGTTGTGAATTTGTGTGAATTTCACGACAGTCGATAATTAACTTTTACAGGCCATCCGCCCAATCGACGAGCAGATCACAGACTTCCTCAATCTTTTCCGGCATTTCATGGGGATAATGGCCGACTTTTTCGAGCGCGTAGTCGGTGCAGCGGCTTTCAGCCGCGTCGGACCACATTTTCAACTGGCTTGGAAACACACATTTATCAGCGGTGTAATTAACGTTTAACACCGGCACAGACGTATTCGCCAAACATTTTGGCCCATCAGCCCGGGACAGGCGCATGCTCCACTGGCTTAAAAAAGACCGCAGTGTCGTAAAGCGCCCGATATTGTTGGCGGCGTAATTGATCGCTTTTGGATCGCCCCAGATCGTTCCGGTATCGCGGTCATTGGGATCAAGCGAGAGGTCGAGAAAACGCGGGTCCGCCATGGTGCGGTGGACGATAAACGCCTGGTCCGAGGCGGCAGTGCCATCGACTTCTTCTAGCCTGGCCAAAACCCAATCGGTGAGCCGTTCATTACGCGCCAATTGGGCAGCCCGGTAATGCTCAAGCCACGCCGCATCATAAGGCGGACCGTTCGCTGTATTATACATATCAAGGTCGAGATCAACTGAAAGAATATCGTGTTCGTCGGTGATAGCCGGGTCCACCCAGTCGGTGAGGGTGTGGGCGCGGCCGGGATGCGCACATAAGAGCGCAATGCCATCAACCGGTGGAAAATCTTCCGGTGTTAGATCGATCGGCCTGCCATCCGGCGTGGTGGTGAGGGTGAGCTTTTCAGCCTGCTCCTGATACATCGCG
>CEQE01144371.1_pt1 | contig 17241 bp, 15 predicted proteins | sample 356201 | NCBI WGS metagenome assembly CEQE01 (sample SAMEA2619970, study PRJEB7988) | marine metagenome | biome: marine biome (ENVO:00000447); feature: mesopelagic zone (ENVO:00000213) & marine oxygen minimum zone (ENVO:01000065); material: "saline water (ENVO:00002010), including plankton...
CAAAATTAACGAAGGGTATTGTGCAATAGGAGGAGTCCATATAAGGTGTTTTAACGCCGAACATTTTGAGTATGTTCACGGCTAAAGCCGCTCCTACGTATTACCCGTTCTGTAGGAGTGTTTTAACGCCGAACATTTAAAGCATGTTCACGGCTAAAGCCGTTCCTACGTATTACCCGTTCTGTAGGAGGTGTTTTAACGCCGAACATTTTGAGTATGTTCACGGCTAAAGTCGTTCCTACATAAGCGTCGCACTAGAGCACGACTTATAAACTAATTTCTTTATTTTCTACACTTACGCTTATTTGTTTATTCAGCAAATTAATGAGAAGTATGCTGCGCATATCGCCATCTGGCTCTTGGTAAATAGCTTCTACGTTTTTAAATGACTCTGTATTCAAATAAACAACATCTCCCGTTTTTGGTAACGCAGAAGTTATCTCACACATATCATTCATAGATTTGAGTTGCGCAATCAACTGTTCTGAGACAAGCTGAAATTGCTGGCCGTATGTAACAAAGCCACTTATGCCTCGAGTATTTTTTACCGCAGAAAAGTTACAGTTTTTCGTACATAACTTTATGAATATATAATTAGGGAAGAGAGGTGATATTCGAATAGTACGGCGCCCTTTAGCAATGCGCTCTATTTGGTGTTCAGGAATGAAGACTTCAAAACCTTGGTTTTGAAGGTTAATTTTAGCTCTTTGTTCTTGTTTTGATTTACAAAAAAGTAAGTACCAACTTTCCATAGCCACACCTAAAATACTCATGCTCCTTAAAACCAATCCAAAAGGACTGGTTTTTATGAGCCAGCGATTATACGCAGAGAAGTTAGGTGTGTCTATTAGAAACGGATTAAATGTATGATTTATTAATTTGCTGTGCAATTCTGGTATTCTTATCACAACTGAAGATAAACTTTCTTTTTGGAAGAAAACCCTTGATGCCTAGAAAGGAAATAGCTTTACAATTGTAAACCTCGACCCATAGACTCACTTAGCGTGTTTTTTAAAGCCTTTCATCGCATATACGCCAAAAGTGTAGGTAGCTCTTAATAAGCCAAGCTTTTCTACATCTCTATAAAATCGCCATTGATATGATAAAATTTTAAGTTTATTAGCACTCATACCAACTCCAACACGGTAGCGAGCAAGAGGCTCTCTCAAACAATATGCTGCTGGAACTTCTTTTAAAATATCTAACCATAGCCCCATATCTTGTCGCTTACGAATTAATGGCATATATTTTTTTCCAAGTTGCTCAGCATCGTACATCGCGGTTAAACAACCTATAACATTGCTATACATTAATTTGCTATAAGTTGTACTCTTTGGAGGAGTTACGATCCCAGCTAGTTTATTACCTGAAAATTTTTGGTAACTTGTATAAGTCAAAGCATGATTATTTTTTTGAGCAAACAAAACCTGCTTTTCTAACTTTTTAGGTAGCCAAAGATCATCAGCATCCAGAAAAGCAATATACTTACCCTTTGCATTCTTTATAGAGTTGTTTCTAGCAGCTCCAGCCCCTTGGTTCTGTGGTTGAATAAATAATTTAACCCTAGAGTCAGAATCAGCATATTTTTTAGCAATAGCAACTGTATCATCTGTTGAGCAATCATCTGTTATTAACAGCTCCCAGTTATTATAAGTCTGGGCTAGAACCGAGTTTATGCTTTCAGCTAAATACTTCTCTGCATTGAAGGTCGGCATAACAACCGAAACTAAAGGCTTCATTTATTATCTACCTAAACCAAACAAGACCACTTTGATAGTTTTCAAAAAGATCTTCATATCTAAAAAAGTGCTATGATGTTTTATGTAGTGAATATCGTATTTATGCTTCCAGATAGCATCATTTAGCGAAGCGCCATAAGGGTAGCTAACTTGTGCAAGACCGGTTAAACCTGGCTTTACGGCATGACGAAAACGGTAATATTGAATCTCTTGTTCAAGCTCTTTGATAAAAACTTCCCGCTCAGGCCTAGGCCCTACCATCGACATATCCCCTCTTATAACATTAAATAGCTGTGGCAATTCATCGATTCTGGTTTTTCGTATAAAAGCCCCAACCTTTGTTACTCGAGAGTCATTTTCGCTTGCCCATTGTGCTCCGTTTGCTTCAGCATCAACTCGCATAGAGCGAAATTTGACTACATTAAACTCAATATTGTATTGCCCAGTACGAGACTGCCTATATAAAACAGGTCCTTTGGACTCGAGCTTTATTAAAATAGCTGTAATCAAAATTATTGGAGACGTCAAAAAAAGCAGCAGTAAAGCCGACGATAAATCAATAAACCTTTTTGCTCTTTGAGTGCGTTTTGTTGATAAAATTGAAAAAGCTTTTTGGTGTAAAAAGTAACTACTTTTTAATAATGAAACCTCTGTATAGCCAAACCTTTCATCAAGATAACTTACCAATGGCTCAACCCACGCACCTAGCTCAGTTGCTGTTACCAAAAACTCTCTTTGATGGTCAGAAAGGTGAATATTTTCATAATGAGTTATGATTTTTTCATCTAGATTAACTAAAGAGTAATCATTGAAGTGCACTTTAATTTCATAATTTGATAAAACACTTCTAATAGCTTCGACTTGCGCTTCTGGGCAATAAACGTATATTTCACTTGTATTATAAGCATACTTAGGCGCCTTAAAGGGCTTTCCATTTTTTAAATTTTTAATCATTAATAATATTCTATAGAACAAGCTAGAAGAGAAAAGTGTCAAAGTCATTAAGTAAGTAACTCCATGTGCTATATCTATGCTTAGTAGCCTCATTGGCAGTTTATGGTTTATTCAACACTAGATGACTACATCAGCATTGCCACAGCAGTTGTGACACGAGATTACCTATTTAATAAAATTGAAACAAAATACATTTAGTATTCAGTTTAACTATTTATTACGCATAAAAGAAAACCACCCCAAAGCATAAAAACATATCCTTGTAAAAAAAACTGTTACCTAATGTAAAAACTTTTTAAAAAGTGCGACTGCATTCAGCAAAAATTTAAAGAGCGGTATTATACACTAAATTAATATGTTTTAAAGAAAGGGAAAGCTCTACATTTTTTATTTTCTGATGTAAATTCAGGTGAATTGATTAATTAACAACCCAAACATGAAATGAATGGATTAGGCCTATTTCTATAACCGAAAAAAGCCTTTGAGAGATGCAAAAACACAGGTGAATGACTGATAAGCTTTGATTTCTTTGTTAATAAGTTTCCGGCCATAAAAAGCAAATAAAATAGGTAGGCCCCACCAGCCAAAGATTCTCTTGAAAATTGCTCCTTTTGAGATATTTGTTAGTGGGTTACTAAAGTCACCTCCAGATGTCACTTCTCTATGAATAGAAGTTACAATAGGTAGATACTGTCCTTTTCCCCCTCTTGATAAAATATCAGCTAAAAAAACATTCTCCTCTCCAGACTTGTATTTTGCCCCAAGCCCAAATCGAGAATCAAAACCGACTCCTAAGTTTAAAACATTTTGCTTATTGATGATTATTTCTATCGAGCTTACTTTCATAATGCTCAGATTAGAGTGATTAAAAACTTGACCCGAATAACTCTTTCGCTCCTGAGTTTCATTTATTGCATACTTCGTAGTTATAAAGTCATTACCTGCACTTTCTAGTGCAGAGAAAGCTTCAATTGCACCTTCAGGCACGACTTCAATATCGTCATCAGCAATCCAAATTAGGTCAGCATTTGAAGATAAAATTCCTAGCATCCTACTTTTAGCCAACCCCCTGTCATTTGAATAAACAATATCGTACGCCTCTGTGTACTCATTCTGTTTTGAGCATTCAGCTATTTCAAATAACTGGCAAACTATAGTTGACCTGATACTTGTAGACTCAAAACATTGCTCGGCAAGCATTTTTGTTTTTTCTAAATTACTAAAAACAGTAGAAATAACTAATTCTCTTTTCATAATACTCTTCATGACTAATTGTTCTATATTAAGCGATTTAGGAGTTAATTAGGTTGAGGGTTGTGGGTTAATTTTCAAGTCTTTAAAAAGTAAATACGCAAGAGCCATAAAGAACCACATTACAACGATAAACAATGCACTGGTAGTGAAAAAGACCAAGGTCATAGTTATAAGTGATAGCCAATATTTCTTCACACATAAAAAATAGACAAAAGGGACCATAAAGATTGCCCCACCTATCAACCCTGTTGATACAAATGCTTCAATAAAGCCGTTTTGAGTAGAGATAACTGTAAAGCTGTTTGTAACATCATAATGGTAAATACCCTCTATGCTGTTACCTATTCCCGTGCCAGTCATATTGTTTTCGAGTACTAATTTTAGCTTTGTGAAGGAATCAAAAATCCGCGTATTTGATGAGCCATCTGTGCCACTAAACACCCCCATTAATCGCTTCAATAAAGCAGAATCCGGATTCAGCAGTATAAGAGCAGGAAGAGCAATAGAAATAAATACTACACTTCTAATTTTAGCCCGAATACTCCCACTCAATATTTTATAAGCTATTAGAATAACGATTGAAGCTATCCCTGCAATAGAATACGTAAAAAACAAAGCGGATAATATTAGTAACCACTTTCTCTTAGTAATTATCGAAACTCTATTCACTATTTCAAAAGAAATAATCAAGCCTATACATGCCACCATAAACCAGGAGTACCATGAAGGCTCTTCAAACACTCCACCAAACCTAGTGTAAAACGTATAGTCATAAACATTGAGCCATTCTTGTCTAGATGATTGATCGCCATGTGGTACCAAATTCAAAAATGGAGCTTTATTGAGATAAAATAGAGCAACAAATACAAGCTGGACAATGCTGTGAAAAATAACGATAGATAGCAAAGCGCCAATAGCTTGGAACTGCTCCTCCTTACTTTTCAGCCATAGTGGCAGGCATAATAGTAAAGCCATTGACACCAATATCCGCAAACCAGTCCCTAGAAAACCTGTTACTGTAAAGTAGTCTTCATAAATTAGACCTAAAGAAGAAATTAGCGATACCAGTACCCAAACTAAAAAAACTACATTAAAGTCATTAATGACCACACTTCTGAACTTTAATAGCGATATAAATATAAATAGCATAGCCCCAAAGTCAGCAACTGATAAAGGCCCTACAAGTCTTAGTGTATACAGTGACAAAAGTAGCGTTAGGATGAAAAATATTGGTTTAGTATTAATGGGCATATCTAGCCTTCACAGAGCTTCATCTAAAACTTTTAACTGTATTATGTAGTAATCTAAAAAATGGCAAACAATGTTGAAAAGCAATTAATACCTGTTTTCTTTTAGAGCTATGAGGGAGCTCTTTTGATTTATTAATAAAGTACTTAGCAAGCCCATATCTTTGTTGTGAAATAGCTTTTAATGCGTTCGCAATATATAGATTTAATTTAGCAATTTGATAATCATCATAATTATCGTTATCTTCAGCTAGCAAATTATAGCAAGAAGCTAACTTTGCAACCTGCGACTTAACTTTTTCCTCAGGTACATGCTTTTGCGATACACTCCATGAACCAACAGCATCTACTCGATAAACAACTGTTACATCAGGAAGATATAAAGCTCCTTGGGGCTTAGATCCATTTATTTGGATAAAAATATCACCAACAGGAGCGCTTTCAAACCAACTTGGTAAGCTCTCCATCACGCTTCTTCGCATGAAAATACTGGCAGTAGGAATCAAAGCTCCACCACCTATAATAATGTCACTAAACGAAAAAACTTTTACTTTTTCGTTATAATTAGCGGTTTTATTTACTTGTCCATTAGGAGCTAATGTATAAGCTGATGTAAAACACAGTTTTAAGTCTGGGCATGCAAGTAAACCCTCTAATTGCTTTTGTAACTTTAGTTCATCAACCCAAAAATCATCTCCTTCACATAAAGCAATGTATTCACCACGACTTTTTCTGAATGCAATATTTTCTACTTTAACATTACCCTTAGAGTATTGGTTTTCTGTTTGGTAGATAACTTTGACGATACTTGGATAGCTCTGCTCATACGCTTTTAATATATCGCTTGTTTTATCAGTAGATGCATCATCATGAATTATTATTTCAAAAGCGTATTCTGTCTTTTGAGCAAGAAATGAGTTTATAGCGTCGGCGATGTAATCTTGTTGATTAAAACAAGTACAAATTATACTGATATATGTTTTATCAACATGCTTCCAAAATGATTTTATCTCTTGCTCTGTTGGCAGGGGGGTTAGTTCTTTAAACATGTCAGACCTTGAACCATATCCACTGAAAAGCAAGGAATGTTACATACACCCATTACATCTAACCTTTCTGCAAATGAATCATCAATAAAGATTGCGTTTTTTTCTGTTATAAATTGAGACTTAGGTGCACCATCTGTTATATGAATAACTTGATCAAAAAGCTGGGAAAGCCTCATATTTTTTAAGGTTTGATGGATATCGTCCGCATGACGTGTGATTAAAACCACTTTAATATTTTTATTTATACACTGAAAAATGAATTGCACTAATTTGTCGTTGACTTTATCACCGAAAATTAAACAATCATCAAAGTCAGTATAAAGGACATTAAAATTTAAGTTTATATCAAACTGATATGCTAAATTTCTAAAAAGCTTAATTTCCAAATTATTTTTTAAAGCTTTTACTGGAATACCATTTGAGATAAAAAGCGACATTTCGGCAAAATTAATACCGTTCATTCTGCTCGTGATCATTGATCCAGCGATTCGAGTTGCAACTTCTAGTAAACAAAGTTCACCTAGCGAATCTTTTTTCACTTGAAAAAACCAAGCTCCTTGGAGTTTTAAAGATTTGTTTATTTTCTCAGCGAATGAATAAAATAAACTATTGTCATTTACTAATTCTGTCTCCGTTGCAATACCGTTTCTCATAGCATTGCGCTTTCTGGCTTGAGCATATTGAAGCTGGTTATCTGCATCACTGATACAGTCAACAGTGAACTCTTCTCCTGGTAAATATTCACAAAGAATATCATCCTCGGTAACATCTAGAAGTTCACTCGCTTTCGATATAAGTTTTGTTCCAACACTTCCTTGCCCAATATTAGGTTTTACGAAAACAGGAAATGACTCTACTTCATTCTTTGAAAGATATGTTTTTGGGACTTTGACGACCTTTTCTAGCGCTTTGTAAGTTAGAGACTTTGATCTGCATACTTTATTTGTTTCGTAGCTTGAACTGATCACTTGTGCACCTAATGAGTCAGCAAACTCACTTAATTTTAAAGATGCTGAATCATGCGCTGGAAAAATATGAGTAATCCCATTTTCTTTAATTAAGCTAGTAATTACATCTATAAAATCAGGCTCATCAATAAATGGAATACCTACAATGTGACGAGCACGAGGGATCTCAGTAAAGCAATCAATACCATTAGCACCGTAAAGCTCTACACCTTTTACAACAGATAATGATCTGACAATTTCTTGCGCAACTTCAGTACCACTAGGTACAACTAACACCCTATTCATCGCCAAAAAGTTTCCTCATAATGTATTGCTTTATCTATTTCTTTTTGAGTAGGTAATTTCTGCCAGTCACCGTAGCGGCTTTCTAAAAACTTTTCAGGCTCTGTAGGGGCGCGAAATTTAAATTCTTCAAAATCGATATATTCTGTTTGTGTGAACAAAGTTGGTTGATAATAAATTCGACCAGCATCGGTGTAATACTTACCTTCACTAGCGTTCGCACGTAAACTTAGCATTGCGAAGCCAAGCTTCTTGATAAAATTAGATTTTTTTGCAAAAGATTTACGAATTAGCCAGCTTGATACTTTAGTGAAAAGCTTATGGGTTTTAAACTTAAAAGCATTATCAGGCAAACAGTAAAATGGATAAATATCCACACATAGGCCAATATCTTCTCTACTCATGGTGTGGTTATAAACATCCCATTCAGTCTCTTTTGAAGTCGTTTTTGTTGATTTGTCAGTTACCCTTAAAACCCAGTCAAAGTAATCATCTGATGCAAGTGAAAGAAAATGGTATTTAGATATTTTGCTTAAAACCTGAATTGCCTTTTTCTGGTAAGTTGCAGGAATAGCTATATCGAAATCATCATCCCAAGGGATAAAACCTGAATGACGAACAGCACCAAGCAATGTTCCATATGTAAGGATGTAAGGTATCTTGTGTTCATCTAGAGTTTTTGTAATATCAACAGCCATAGTAAGTAACTGCTTACGGATATCTTCACTGCTTAATTTAGAGTCCATATGTTACTCGCTATAGTTCAGTTGTTTAATAATTTCAATTGCATCATTTAGACTTTTTTGAACTTTATCCAAGTCATTTTTCTTTAATTCAGCTATTAAAGTTTTGATTTCAGAGGTTGAGATACTTTTAGTTCTTGGTAAATATACAACTTCGCATAATGATTTAAGAGAATCAAAATGTCCCTCCCAATCGTCTCCCATTGCAAAAACATCTACATTATACTTTTTAATATCAGTCTCTTTTTGTTCCCACGAATGCTCTGGAATTACTAAATCTACAAATTTACATGACGAAAGTATTTCAGCTCTTTCTTGATATGAGAAAAACGAACTTTTGCCTTTACCTTTGTTAAATTCATCAGATGAAAGACCAACAATAAGCTTATCTCCCAACTTTGAAAGCCTTTCAAGAAGTCTTACATGTCCAACATGGAACAGATCGAATGTTCCGTAAGTTAATATGACTTTCACTTTTTCCCCCCACGACTATTCAAAATCGTATCAATAACTCTTTGCTGTTGTTCCAAAGTAAGATCAGCATGAATTGGTAAACATAAAACTCTATTAGAAATATCTTTAGCTATTGGCGTATCTGAATATTCACTTTTGAACACTTCAAATTCACTTACAATCGGATAAAAATAGCGTCTAGCAAAGATATTATTTTCTTCTAACTTTAGGGCTAGTGTATCTCGGTCAATTCCAAATTTATCCACATCAATAATTATTGGGAAATATGAATGATTAAGGCTGACCTCATGATTGATTCGCAATGTCGATAGGCCAGAAACATTTACGAGACTTTGTTGATATAGAGCTGCAATTTCAGAGCGTCTTTCAATTGCGCCATCAACTTTTTTCAATGATGCCAACCCAAATGCTGCTTGAATCTCATTTAATTTTGCATTCATACCACATGCTTTAATTACAGTCTCCGATTCAAAGCCAAAGTTTTTCAATTGGTCTAATTTATCTTTTTCTTCTTGGCTTTTACAAATCACAGCACCACCTTCTATTGTTGAATATGTTTTCGTAGCGTGAAAACTCAAAATAGATAGATCTCCATAATTTAAAATTGATTGCTCTCTTTCTTTTACGCCAAACGCATGTGCTGCATCATAAATAACTTTAAGATCATATTTTTTCGCGATAGCAGCAATCGTCTGATTATCACAGGGGGTACCATAAACATGCACCGGTAAAATTGCACATGTATTATCTGTTATTGCTGCTTCAATACAACTAGGATCCAAGTTCATGGTTACTGGATCAATATCGACAAATACTGGTTTTAAGTCATTCCACATAATTGCATGTGCGGTGGCTGCAAAAGTGTATGGTGTTGTTATTACCTCACCTTTTAATTCTAACGATTGAAGAGCTGTTATTAGTGCAAGTGTCCCATTTGAAAATAAACTGATATAAGGCACACCTAAATACTCACAAAGCTTTTTCTCTAACTGTTGATGATATATGCCGTTATTAGTCAACCATTTACGATCCCAGATATCTTCTAAGTAAGGAATCACTTCTTTCAATGGTGGAAGCAATGGTGAAGTTACCGTAATTTTATCCATTTAAGTTAAACCTTTCTTCGTAAGATAATATTTAGAATTTGCGTGTACAAATCTCGTTGAAAGACCCTTGCTGAGGCAATATATATTAGCGGCATAGTTATTAATAAAAGAAACAACTGCATGTAGCTATTTAAGAGGAGTACAGAAACGATACTTGTGACAATAAAATATGAGCATAAAGCACTCAACGCAACCATCAACCAAATAGGCGCCAGTGCATTTAGTTGATCACGTATTTTAAGCTTACTAAATTGACCTGTATAATATGAATTAATAAAAAAAGCTAAATATGTATGGATAAGCATCCCTATACAAATAGCCTTAATACCAAAAGGTATTGTTATAAATAATATTAAAACAATGAATGCTTTTTTTATAACTTCAAGCTTTAAAAAAATATCTGAACGACCTTTGACCTGTAATAAGTTTAAATTAATAGCATGGATAGGATACAACATAAAAGTGAAACTCAAGATCGTAAGTAAATCTGCGGCTTGTAACCAGTCATCTCCTAGTACAACTTTAATAAACGGCTTTGCAATGATACCTAACCCAGCCATAAGCGGAAAAATAACAAAAGCAGCCATTCGTAGCGTTAACTTGTAGCTGTATTCAAACTTGTCAGTTTCACTTTGTATATTACTTAACATAGGATAAGTAACTCTTTGGACTATCGTGGTGAAAGTCATTGCAGGAACACTAGCAAGTTGATTCGCTTGAGTAAAAATACCCACTTGAGTTGGGTTAAATTGTTTACCTATGATTAACTGATATATATTTTTAAACAAAGTATCGAGCATTGCCGCAAGCAATAATTTGTAACCGAAACCAAATAAATAACTGAATGACTGTATATTAAATGAACTTTTAGGTAACCAGGGATGAAATATATTTAATAACACCATTGTTAAGAATGAGTTTATTAGTATTTGATAAACTAAAGCCCAAACTCCATAGTCAAAGTAAGCTAAAGTAATAGATACTACACTACTAATAAATACAGCTGACAAAGAAGCTTTTGCTTGAGTTTTAAAGTCCATTTTAATCGTCAATTTAGCTTTTTGAACCAGCGTAAAACTATTGATAATTATAGATAAACCTAAAACTTTAATTAGAGCTTCAAGCTCTGGCTGCTCAAAGAAAACAGCTATCTGATTTGCGCCTATAAATAAAGCTAAATAACAAAGTAAAGCAACTAAAATGTTAAATTGGAAAGCAGTTGAAAAATCAATTTCTGTGCGTTCTTTTAGCCTAATTAAAGCCGAACTGAAGCCACTATCAGATATCACCTGGCTTATGGCAATAAAAACGGTGAGAATACCAATTAAACCAAAAGCATCGGGCCCTAAAAGACGGGCAAGTAACAACATTACGATTAGTTGAATAGCTTGAACACCCAACCTTTCTAGAGCACTCCACTTCAACCCATTTACTGCTGTTTTCATATATCTTTTAGTAAGCCTGAAAGATATTGCCCGTAGCCGTTCTTAGAAAATAGTTTTGCACGCTCTTTAATACAATCAGCAGAAAGCCAACCATTATTAAAAGCTATCTCCTCTAAACAGGCTATTTTATAACCTTGTCGTTTTTCAATTGTTTCAACAAAGCTTGCTGCCTCTAATAGGCTTTCATGAGTACCAGTATCTAACCAAGCAAAACCACGCCCAAGGATTTCAACGTTAAGTTTATTTTTTTGAAGATACATTTCATTAAGTGTTGTTATTTCTAGCTCACCACGATGAGAAGGCTCAACTTTTTTTGCCGCTTCAACCACTGAGTTATCATAAAAATATAACCCTGTTACCGCATAGTGAGACTTCGGCTTTGCTGGTTTTTCTTCAATTGAAATTGCCTTTTGCTCATCATCAAACTCTACAACGCCAAAGCGTTCAGGATCTTTAACTTGATAACCAAAAACAGTTGCACCATTACCATTTTGAGCATTCTCAACAGCATGCTTAAGTTTAGGGGAAAAACCTTGCCCATAAAAAATATTATCCCCTAATACCAAGCATACATCATCATTTCCAATAAACTGCTCACCTAAGATAAATGCTTGAGCTAGCCCGTCAGGAGTGGGTTGGACAGAATAGCTAAGTTTGATACCAAACTGCTCACCAGTCCCAAGTAAACGATGAAATGAGTCTCTATCTTCAGGTGTAGTGATTAAGAGAATTTCACGTATCCCTGCTAACATTAAAACTGATAAAGGGTAATAGACCATTGGTTTATCGTAGATTGGTAGTAACTGCTTTGATACCCCCATAGTAATAGGGTAAAGTCGAGTACCTGAGCCACCCGCTAAGATTATGCCTTTCATTATTAACTATTCCCTTTTAATTGACCAAGGCGCTCACGCTTATAAGAGCCATCTTGAACACTCTTACACCAAGACTGATTATTTAGGTACCACATAACCGTTTTTAAAAGGCCTGTTTCGAATGTTTCTTCTGGTTTCCATCCCAGATCCGAGTGAATTTTTGAGGCATCAATAGCATAGCGTTTATCATGCCCCGGTCTGTCTGCAACAAAAACAATCTGTTCCGAATATTTCTTTTCTTTTGGAACAAGGTTATCCAGTATTCCACAAATACTCTGGACAACTTCTAAGTTTTTCTTTTCATTATGACCACCAATATTGTATGTTTCACCAACTTGCCCTTTTGTTACAACTTCATATAGAGCCCGAGCGTGATCTTCAACATACAACCAATCTCGAATTTGGTTCCCTTCCCCATATACAGGTAAAGGCTTACCTTCTAAAGCGTTTAAAATAACTAATGGGATTAATTTTTCAGGAAAATGGTATGGTCCATAGTTATTTGAACAGTTAGTTATTACAACAGGTAAACCGTATGTTCTTAACCAAGCCCTAACAAGGTGATCGCTTGATGCCTTTGATGCAGAATACGGGCTACTTGGAGCGTAGGAAGTCTCTTCAGTAAAAAGAGGAAGTACATCTTCACAATTAGGCTCCTCAAAATCGTCTGGGTGTGGCAAATCTCCAAATACTTCGTCTGTTGATATGTGATGAAATTTAAAAGAATCTCTCTTATCTTTATCAAGGGTCGATGTGTATTCTCTTGCTACTTCTAGCAATGTATACGTGCCTAATATATTGGTTTGAATGAACTCTGACGGACCAGTAATTGATCTATCAACATGGCTCTCTGCGGCCAAGTGCATTACAACATCAGGCTGATAAGCTTTGAAAATACGCTGCATCTCTTTATGATTACATATGTCATGACATTCAAAAGAATAGCGCTCACTTTCTTCGATATCTTTCAAAGATTCCAAGTTGCCTGCATAGGTTAATTTATCAACATTGATAACTGAATCTGTTGTATTATTTATAATATGACGGACTAGTGCAGAGCCAATAAACCCAGCACCACCTGTTACTAATATGTTCACAAAAACCTCTAAGCTAAGACTTTATCTTTTATCATTAAGATTTACGGCGATTATTTGATATATAAAAGCGTATTAAAACTATAAAAACACCGATTACTCCGGCAAAAAATGTGCTTACAATAACTATTAAAGCTCGTTTAGGTTTTAATTTCTCTTCGGGAACAAGAGCTGGATCGATAGTCTTGAAAACATACTCATCTCTGACGTTAGCAAACATTATCGTTTTCGCCTGCTCCTCTACTAATTTATATAAAACGACTCGAATATCAGCTACATTAGTTTTTTCAATTTGTGCCATTAAAAACTCAGTGCTCTTCGTTGCTTCAATTACATCACGCTTTTTCATGGTAAGATTAATATCTTCTATTAACCAATTTACCCATTGTTGAGCAATGAACGGAGAAAAATGCTCCACAGCAATAATTATCATGCCTGAGTCTGGATCTTTTGTAGCACTGACTATTTTTATAAATTCTTTATAAGCTTCCTGAGTTGATGGTTTTGGTTTAAATGGGAACTCTACTTTTCTGACCCATTTTTGATCCACTTCATCATAAATATTTTTATCATAGATAACTGTATTATCGATGGAGTTCCATGATTCGATCGCCATTAAATCAGGCATAATACTGTGCTTTTCAATAAACTCAGAAATGAACTTTCGTGACTTGAGTATAGCTAAAGCAAGATCAGTATTATTGGAACCTGAATCCCCCAAGTTAACGCCAGCCAAACTAGCTAGACCACCAAACTGACCTGCTAAAGCACTTAAGCCGTTTGACTGCTGTTGCTCAGCTGGCGCCAGCAATGCCTCAGAGCGATATATATTTGGTTGGTAAATAGCATAAACCACTGATAATAAAGATAAAACAAAAGTTACCGTTATAATCAGCCACTTCCCATTCATTATTACCAAGAACAAGTCATATAAATCTATCTCACCATCTATTCGACTATGATTATCAGACGCAAAATTTTCTTTCATATTTATCTCAATTGAAGCTGCTGAATTAAACTAAGCTACTAAACATGCAGAGCTTATATACTACTAATTGCAGCTAAAGCTACACCTAACTGATAAACAATCTGCGTTGCTGTGCTCCACAGTGTTAGGTTATCCATATAGTCAGAGTTCATAGGGACAACAATAGTATCGCCAGCCTCTAATAACTTAGAGTCATTCACAGCGAACCAAGTGCCACTATTTGGTATAGTCACAGAACCATTTGCTTTGATTATATAAATACGATCCTCAGCAGCGCGCTCCTTTAAACCACCACTAAGATCAATATATTGATCAACACTGACTCCAGGCTTAAATAAATGAGAAGTAGTATAGTTCACTTCGCCTATTACACTGATTGAATCACGCTGACTTGGGACATAAAGCGTATCACCATTTTGTAACACTAGATTTTGTTTATTCTCTGCAATGAGAGGTAAGTCAATGACAAGCCTTCCTACTGCTTCAATATTAGCTAAATCAAGCAAGAGCTTATTCATTTCATCATAAGATAAGCGGATACTGCTAACTGACTTTTCGAAGCTTTTTGTAGCAATATCTCTTCGTAAGTCTTCAGCTAGTTTAGCTAATTGCATTTGCTCTTGTTGACGAATCGATTCACGAGTAAAAATAGCAGCATCGGGCTCAGCAAATTCAGAAAAGCCACCCGCACGTTCAAGTAAGTTGCTTAATGTTTCTCCACGACGAATGGTATAAACACCAGGAAATTTAACTTCACCTTTTAGCTCAACTTTTACGTTTTCTTGCCAGTTAGGAATAGAGAAAATATTTATACTATCTTTACTTCTAAGAGTTTTATTTTCAACTTTGGTACCCAACATAGCCTGAGCTAGATTAAATTTGATGTGTTCAACTTTAGAGCCTTCCCCCGCAACAACACGAGTTATTTCAGCTTGCTCAGTGTAAGCAGACTCCAACAAACCTCCAGCTGCAGAAATTAGTTCATTAACTTCACTACCTACAGTTAAAGGGTAAATACCCGGATAGGTTACATGACCATTGATTTCAACTAGCTGCATTGCATTATGCACTGAAGCCTGCTGCTTTAGCTTTGCTATAATAGGCTTTAATAAAGTGTATCGACTAAAAGCAGCATAATCCTCTGGCTTTAGCTCTACCTCTTCTTCTTTTGCTTTTCTTTTTGAAATTTCCGCAATGCTTAGCTCTTTTTCTTCCTCTTTTTTAAAAGGATCATCAGCTTTTAAAACACCTACATACCTTTCAAACTCTTTTCTCTGATATTCGTGCCACTGCTTTACTTTGACTTGCTGCTGCTGTTGTTCAACAGTTAGGGCCATGTTGGCAAGCGCGGCTTCTTCAGCTTGTTTTTCTTGGAAACGACTAAAAACAAAAAGTTTATCATTTGCTTTTAGTTCTAAATCATGTTGTTTTGCTTTAACTATTGCTTGGGCAATATCGAATTGATAAACCTCAATATCGCCAGAAATGTTAATTTCTCGAACAAGTAAGCCATAGCCTAAATCAGCTTGAGGAAGCAGGTCACCACGTACGGAAGTTAGAACATCAGAAATGTGCTTACCTTCATACCATTGATAATGACCAGGTCGAGCAACTGCACCAATTAGGCTAATACTGTTTTGGTATTGTAAACTGACAGGGTTAAAACGAATGCGGTCGCCATCGCGAGGAATATAATTAATTTGATTTCCGCTAAAGTCCACTGATAACACTTCTTTCATGTTATTGTTATTGAAGCGTTCAACAATTGCTTTTTTAGCGTAAGCTTGCGGTTTTAAACCACCCGCCATTTTTAATAACTGTGCTGCTGTTTCACCTTTTTTTAGCTCAAAAATAGCAGGACGTTTTACTAAGCCCTCAACAGCGACTTGAGAACCAACTGATGGGATGAACACGACATCACCCGGCTTTAAAATAATATCGTTACTGCTATCACCATTAATCAATAAATCATATAAATCAAAATTAGCAACAACTTTTCCGGCACGCTTTACTTGAATATTTCGTAAAGACGCTATATCTGACACACCACCGCTTACAAAAAGGGCGTGCGAAACTGTCGCAAGAGAGGAAACACTATAGCTACCTGGTTTATATGCTTCACCCAAAACAAGGATGCGAATACTGCGTAATCGACCAACAGAGATAAACGCTTTAACGCCAATCACTTCTTGCTCAACTTTAGCTTTGATGAGTTCTTTAACCTCAATAAAGGTTAATCCTGCGACCTGTACAGGGCTTAAGTTTGGAATATTAATTCGGCCCTCTCGATCAACAACCAGATCGTAACTTTCACTTTCTTTGCCGTAAAAGTTAACTGTTAGCTCATCTCCACGACCAATTAAGTAGGTATCAGGAACGGCCGCATTTTCTGTTGGCATGAATGAAGTTGGTTCGCCTGCAAAAATATCATAGCCAAAAGGCTCTACTTCACTTTCTTTGGGAGCGAAACGTTCTTCATCGGTTAGCGGCTCTTTTTCTTTATCTAAACGAGGTTGAATGGTTGATTCAGTTTCTATTGGCTCTTCGTCAGAAGATTTACCTGTAATCGTAGATAAATCGACTCCATACTGTCTTGCAAGCGCTTCTTGTTGAGCCTTTGGGAGCTTTTTGAATTGCTCAATTTGAGCTGCAGTAGGAGTAAATGCCAATACCGATGAAGTGGTTAGAAACAAAAAAGTAAGGAATAATCTTTTAAATAACATCACAAGTAGGGATATCCATAGTTCTACAGTCAAAAAGATTGTGTATTCTACCTGAAACTCAAGGAAATAAAAAAGGGACTTTCGCCCCTTTTTGTCATTAAATTGTCAACAAAACGATTTATTTAGTTAAAAACTGTAAACTAGCGTTAGTGACGTTTCTGTATCTGTGTTTTCTTTATCATCCGCAACGTCTGAGTTATGGGTGATGTTGTAAGCTACTTTCATTTGTAGTGAGCCGTTGATTTTGGCAAGAATTGCAGACTCTGAACGTGTTTTAGTATTGGTATCACCATATTCAAC
>CEQE01148368.1_pt1 | contig 17240 bp, 17 predicted proteins | sample 356201 | NCBI WGS metagenome assembly CEQE01 (sample SAMEA2619970, study PRJEB7988) | marine metagenome | biome: marine biome (ENVO:00000447); feature: mesopelagic zone (ENVO:00000213) & marine oxygen minimum zone (ENVO:01000065); material: "saline water (ENVO:00002010), including plankton...
GAACGAGACCGATAATACCGCCCAAACCGGGCACAGCGCCCATCCACATGCCAATCAAAATGCCCAACATCAGATAGCCTATCGCCGGCCATTGAAAGACCAGCAACAGTCCGTTTAGCATCGATTCAAGCATGGGATTCCCGCAAAGAAATAGTGTTTTTTTATACTTATATTCTAAATACCAAACTGGCCGGCCCCGTCAACCGGGTACCGGCCAGTCTAGTGTTCAATTATAGTTTATTTCTTCTTCTTTTTCTTTTTAATTCTATGTTTGGCGCCTTCAGCCAACCAAGCTGTCAGATAGTCACGATGAGCTTGTGAGGCATTCATCATGTTACCAACAATTTTGGCGCCCAGAGCTGGATTAACATAAGGCAGATTGTAACCGAACATTTTTTTCTGTTCTGCCAGATATTTCGGATCCTTCACCACTTTGGCATAAGCAGCACGAAGAATGTCGCGCTGTGCACTAGGAGTCTTCGGTGGCAAGAAAGCAGAATAGCTCATGGCATTCAAAGTAGACGTAGCCCACTGGAACACTTCCCATTGCTTACCGGAAGGCGCTTTACCATGCACTTTTTTGTAATAGTCTTCAAAGCTTGGCAGACCGCCAAAGAAGCTGCCGGCAAGACCGGTGTGACCTGGGAACGGCATGTAATAGAGCGGAACCGCTTTACCCGTTTTTACCAGAGGTTTCTCGGCGGAAAGGCGATAGAGGTTCAAACCGATGGTCTGAATATCAACTTCTCGGCGACGCATGGCATTGAGCACTTTCTTGGCGCCACCAAAGCCGGTGAGATATTTAAAATCAGCGCCCAGAATTTCCATGGTAAACCGGCCCAATAAGTCGAAACGGCCGGTTGGACCCTGGCCACCATATTTGGCGCCTTTAATACCTTTAAGATTGTAGGGATCTTTAATCTGATCTGTCGTGATGTAGATCAGTGCGGCGTTATAGAGCGAGCCAACAAACGGCATTTTGCTGTAGTCAGCTTTAAAGCCTTTACGTTTGGTCAACTGAGACACCGGATCATACGGCGTAAAAGTAATGGTCAATCCATCCGGTTTCGCTTTTTGATAAATAAAGTTATAGGTCGGCGTACCTTTCATATTCCGGACAACAATTTTCGGATTGCCGGGAATATATTTTGTCCAATAGCGGGCAAATGCACGTGCTGTAGAATCGGCACCACTGCCTGGACCACGACCGACGATAACGCTTAAAGTTTTGCCCTTATAATAATCGGCAGCTTCAACGCTGGTTGGAATTGAATAACTGGTCGCCGCAGCAGCAATTGCAGCAGCTCCCAAAACGAAGTTTGTCTTAAATCCCATATTTAACTCCTCCCTAATAAATAATGGGTACAGGATGTTCAGAGATTATCCCTGACTTTCCCGATCGTTTCTTTTTACGCTCAGCTTATTTACGTAGCTCAACGAAGTATTCTTATTTGAGGGTGAAATCATAAAATGAAAATCATCCTTCTGTCTCGCACTAATTAGCAAAAAACTAAAGTTGGTTCAACAATTAAAATTAATATTTTAATTATTAAAACTGATTTTAGGTGAATGTTGGCGGCGGCGTAATATCCAGATTGGCACTGATCGCCTTTCCCGTCTTCACGACAAGCTTTGCACCATTTGATATCACATCATCAGTGACACGCGTTTCCGGGCCTCTCACAGCCACCGCGCCTAACGCAAATCCAGCTTTATCAAGAATGGGTGCCGCGATTGCATAGGTGCCTTTGGTTACTTCGCCGGTGCCGTGGGCATATCCAAGTTTACGCACTTTATCCAGCCGTTTGAGAAAATCCCCAGTGTCAGAAAAGCTTTGATCCGTGATTGGCTCAAATCCCACTTTGTCGAGAATGCGCTCAGTATCTTCAACCGGCCTGAAAGCAAGTAATACGGCGCCCGATGCGCCACCATAAATCGGCACCAGCTTACCGACGGGCGCAACCACACGGAGTTCGCGATCCGGATGAACGGCATCAATGCATATGCGTTGCGCTTCGCCTCGCGGTAAGATCAGGCAGGCGGTTTCTTGCGTTTCCTGGCACAGCTTTTCAAGATACGGGCGACTGATTTGACAAATTTCATTGGGCCATAAACTGAATATACCGGGGCCACGAACATAGTGCCGGCTTTCCGAATCCTGTTGGATAAAATTGGCGTTCCGTAAACTGGATAGCAATCTCAATGCTGTTGCTTTATCGAGTTCCATTTCGCGGGCAATTTCTGTTAGTCCAAGCGGCACATCGCTCTGACACACCATGGTCAAAAGCGCGATTGCACGTTCAACGGACCGATTGGTTTTTACGTATTGATTGGTCAAATAGCTTCACCTTGCAAAGTATCAAGATATAACCATAACCCGATTGTTTTAATTATTAAAACTATTTTTGCAAGTTTTCACGTTCGTTCACCAAGCACGGCCTCTTCATCCTCGATGAACCAGGCCGGCGTCCGATAACCAGCTTTTTTGCGCTTTTGCATCAATGTCTTAAATATTTTAATGCGCTCTGGATCTCGGTTTTCTTTGTGCTGGTACGGGCAAACATCGACGCAAATATGGCAATATTCATCGCGAAATCTTGAGGCTACAAAGCAAGCGGGAACATCGACTTGCCAGCGTTTAACACCTTCCGTGACAATGTAGTCATCGGCAGCTCGTATTGCGCCGGGGGGACAATTCTGTTCACATATGCGGCAATTTTCGCAGGTTTTCTGAACCCCAAAAATATAAGGTTTGTTCACAACCAGAGGGGCGTCGGTTATGACAAATCCAGGCCGAAATCCAGCACCGAACTGAGGATGAATTAAGCTGCCATGTTTGCCCAATTCTCCCATACCTCCAGCTTGGAGGGCTGGAATGGCCTGGACATCACCGGTCCCGTTATGATCAGCGATGGCAGAAAAACCTAATTCCCGGATATAAGCAGCAAGCTGAGTAGAAATTCTGGCGCATTCAACATAGACTTCAAACGCCTCCTTTTCGATCGCAAGAGCCCCTTCCAGCACTTTCGCATAGTCCTCCGCGACAATAACAGAAATTATATAGCGCTGATCAAACTCGAAACCGATGTTGATCATTATTGGGGTTAATTCAGCAATGCCGACATCGCTGGCACCGAGTTCCAAGCCTTTTTGCTTGATGAGTGACGTTAGATGCTTTGGATCATTGCCTTCTGCTTGTTCAATATTAACCTGGCCATCACGATCCGACGCATAAGCGATCCAGCGCTGCATACACTCATGCAGGTCAAATTTTTCATTTTGCGGACGATCTTTGCGGAAAAGTGGGACCTCCGAAAAGCCTTTTTGCCTGGCTATTTCCTGGACCAGCGGATCATCCGGCCCGCCACGTCGATATTGAGAAATTCCCTTCATGCTTCATCCCTATCTTGTCAGCAGTGGCAAACGAATTTTAAACGCTGCCCCTTGCGTTTGTGACGGCTCACACCATATCTCTCCGCCAAATTCATTGATGATCGAACGGCAAATCGGCAAACCTAAACCCAGTCCGGATTTTTTGGATGAAATATAGGGCTCGAATAGTTGCTCCTTAAGTTCCGGGTCGATGCCCGAACCATTATCGAGAATTTCGATTAATAAAGTATTTTCTTCCAATGCCGTTTTTACAGTTAGCTCACCTGCACCAGGTTCCGAAGAATTCATCGCATCAACACTATTTCGAGCCAGGTTTAAAATAACCTGTTGGATCAATATCGGATCACCATGGATAATTGGATGGTTCGAAGCTAAATCAAATTTCAAGGCCACCTGTTTCAGATCAAAATCCGATTTCAGCAATTTCATTGCCGTGTGAATGGAATCGTTGATATCGATGTCTTCCAATTTACTATCTTCGCGGCGCACAAAATCGCGCAATCGCCGAATAACATTACCAGCGCGGATAGCCTGTTCAGAGGCTTTCTCCAGGGCATCAATAATGGCTTTCGATGCATGTTCATCTGATATTAGACGACGTAAACTACCATCTATATACGCCGTGATGGCCGCTAGGGGCTGATTAAGCTCATGCGCAATGCCGGTTGCCATCTCACCCATCGTTGCGACCCGGGATACATGCGCCAGTTGCTCTTGATGCAGACGCGATTGCTCTTCGGTCAATACTCGAGTTGTGATGTCCTTAGCGGAGCCGGTCGTTCCAAGAACACCGCCTTGATCATCGCGCTCGACAACAGCATTGAAGCTTAGATAAACCGGTGAGCCATCTTTTCTAAGATGAACGGACTCAAGATCAAAATAATCTGTGCCTTTCTTAATTTCAGCAAAAATGGCCATATCTTTCTCAGCCTGTTCAGCTGTCATAAAATGGGTAAAAGGTTTTCCAATCATCTCGTCAGGTTCGTAGCCATGCGTAATTCTGGAAGCTTCATTGACGAAGGTAAAATTTCCGTTGGTATCAACCGACCAAATTAGATCATGGGATGTTTCGACTAACTTTCGATATTTCTCTTCACTATCCTTAAGTTTAAGCTCAACGTCTTTGCGCGCTGATATGTCCTGTATCTGGGCGATAAAATATAGCGGGTTGCCATTGGTATCCCTGACAATGGCTCGTGACATTAACCCCCAAACAATATGACCATCTTTATGAATATATCGCTTCTCAACCACTGAAACGCGCGTATCGCCGCCAACGAGATTCTGGCGAGCTTCCGCAGTACTAGGGATGTCCTCAGGATGAGTTACATCGGCGACAGTTTTAGTGAGAATTTCTTCTTCACCATACCCCATCATTTTGCACCAGGCCGGATTAACCGACCGAAATCTGCCGTCCAGCTCGGTAACAGTCATGCCGATTGAGGCGCTTTCAAAAGATTTCCGAAATCTCTCTTCACTTTCTAGTAAAGATGCATAAACACGTTGACGCTCCGAAATATCTCGGACTACAGCCAGAATATTTATTTCGTCGCCAAAATTTAGTATGCTTACGCGCGCTTCAACCGGGAAGATGGTGCCATCTTTTCGGCGATGCCTGCCTTCAAGTGTCATCGGCCTTCCGAGGACTAACTCATCCCAATATTTCGCTAGCCGCTCAGGGTCGTAATTCGATTCGATATCATTTACATGCAAAGCTAACAACTCTTCGCGCGTATAGCCGAGCGATTGACACGCTGCATCGTTCACGTCGACTATTTTACCGCTGCGGTCATGAATGAAAAAAGCATCGCCAGCGCTTTCGATAACTGTTTCAAGTTCTTTTTCAATACGGCCCAATTTTACGACGAGCGTTATAAGAAAATAAATTGTTGGCGGTGCGAGAAAGGCCGGAATAAAAAACGAAAGATAGAGAGCTGGAAACAGACTGTGATCAAAAACTAAGGTGTCTAAATAGGCGATCGCAACGGAAACCGATATGATCGGGATGGTGACAACCAACGTCACCAATATCTTGCCATATTTATTGATAACTCGGAGCGACCAATTGACCACTAGTATTCCCACTTCAAAATATTAGTTCCCTCTAACTTAGATGAAATCTATAGCCTTACGAAAGCAGAATAAATATCAGACTGCCATAATCAGAACATTCCCCTACTGAATATCGACTCGTCGTCGATCTATTAAAGCCAATTCAAAAAACTTCGCTAAAAGGAATTCGAAAATTATTTCGCGTTTTCTCTTGACTTTTAGGGTAAATCGGTATTAGAGTACCTAATTACTGATTTTGGAGTAAGTTATGGACTTTAATACCCGCATCGCCAGGCAACTACACGACGAACATGTTGCTGTAATTGATTTGATGGATAAGCTTGAAGAGTTTGTTGGCAGGGATCAACCCGATACCACAGACCCTCAAGTAGCCAATTTTCTTGGCGATTTAAAAGTAGTGATCGAAGGCGAAGTGACCAACCATTTCAAATTTGAGGAAGACGGTTTGTTCCCAATCCTTAATAATGAAGGTGATGGCGATATGTCTGACTTATTGTCGGAAGAGCATGATGTTATACTCCCATTGGGACTCGAATTGGTGGAAGCTATCAAAGTTGTACGCGGCGAAGGCTTTAAAGCTGGTAGCTGGCAGTCCTTTAAGCAATATGGCGCAGAGTTTTCTGACCGCTTGCGAGATCACGCTACCAAAGAGGAAATGGGTTTGGTGCCCATGATAGATGATATGCTTGAGGCGGGTGTAGATGCCGACCTCGCGGCTGAATACATAGATAAACGGTAATAACAAACAGATGGAATCCATCGATAAATAAAATAGCAGGAGAAGTAATCATGGATATTACAGAAAATATGACAACCCGGCCATTAAAGACGACGGATTTGGATCAAGTTGTCGATATCGACAAGCGGATCGTCGGTTGGTCCCGGCGCGGTTTTTTTGAAAAGCGCGTAGAAGCGGCCGTTGATCGCCCCGACAACTACGTCGTTGTTGGTGTCGTCGACGGCACCACGCTCGTCGGCTATGCAATTGCTCGAATTCATGGCGGTGACTTTGGCACCACAGAACGGACGGCAGCCTTGGATGCCATCGGTGTCGACCCCAGAGCTCAAGCCAAAGGCGTCGGCAAAATTCTCATGGATGGCCTCGATGATGTGCTACGCAAAAAAGATGTCCATGAAATTCGCACACAAACCGACTGGCGCTTTCACGGCTTGTTAAAATATTTTGACGCCATGGGTTTTGAAGTTGCCCCGGCACATGTTTTAGAACGTCAAGCCGACGCAAATTTCTAACGGGAGGAAAAACAATGGCAAAAACAAACATGGACATTGAATTCGTTGAAACCGACGATTTTGAACAACCCGCTCGTGATCACGTGCCGGTACGGTCTCTGGTCGCGGATGATCTCGATGCGATTGTCAAAATTGATCGCTTGAGCACCGGCGAAGACCGTAAGGAGTATTATGAACGGCGCCTCCATGAAGCGCTCGAACAGTCAGGTGTCCGGGTTTCCTTGGTCGCTGAAGTTGATGATTTTGTCGCTGGTTTTATTATGGCGCGTGTTGATTTTGGTGAATTTGGCCGCGCCGAACCGGTTGCCGTCATCGATACTTTAGGTGTTGATCCGCGCTATCGCGGTAAAGGCGTCGGTGCCGCATTGATGTCGCAATTGCTAACCAATTTGGACGGCTTACAAGTTGAGGCAACACGCACCGTCGTTGAATGGGATGACATTGATGTCCTCGCTTATATGCAATCTTGTGGCTTCAAACCAAGTCAACGATTGGTCTTTATCAGGAAAGTACCGCCGGCAACATAAATTTTCTACTTATTCTTCTCCCTGCCCTTCCTAACCCCCGTATCCCCCCGATACGATTGAGAAGGGAAACTCCCCCCAAACTATCGCTGGCTAATAGCCAGCGATTTTTTTGTCTTATTTTACGACATAACCAAAATATTTGAGGGACAATTCGTCTCTGAAGCCACTTTTTATGACCTTTTTCAATGCCAGACGAAGATCTTCGGACACCTGCTTAGCCATACCTTTGCCGCCAGCCAACCAAATATTTTCTATGTTAAGAACTTGCCCAAATTTAAGGCGTAGTGACGTATCCTGGGCATTTTTGTTCCAGCGCGTAATTATTTCGTTTACATCGCCATACCAAGCCGCCACGCGTCCCATCTCAATCATCTTGATTGATTGCTTCACGTTATTGAAGGAAAGAATATTGTTGAAACCCTTTTCTTTCAGCTCCTGTTCGTGAGACGTACCACGCCAGGCGCCTACCGAAGGTAATTTTTTACCCTCATCAAAAGTATTGATGGGTTTTGCCAGTGACACAAATGCGCTTTTGGCCCCTATAATTGGTTCGATCCAGGTATAATTGTGTTCACGATCCGGTAAGCGCGATAATCCGGGAATAATGGCTTTGGAAAATCTACTTGCCTGTTTCATTGCCCGTGGCCACGGAACCAAACGATAATTGATCTGGTAGCCGGAAACTTCACTCACTTTCTGAACCAATTCGATCAAAATACCCGGCCTGGTGATTGAATCCATCATATAGCCCGGTATTTCGGCGCCATACATGGTCAGAACTGGTTTGGTTTTTTGGGCGTATGACGAGCCACTAACGATTAGCAACGCAGCTAGGGCACTAAAAAATCGCATCCACATTTTCGGGCCACTCCCATATTTATTTGCCTAAATAAAAGTAAGAATGAATGCATAAAAAAGCAACTACGACAGTATGCACTAACAATTTAAAGAGAACCGTAAAAAACGATGGTTCAAAGATCAAAATTTGGACAATTTTTTTATGGATAATTTGCTTTCGCCACAAAGCGTACTTACTTAATCTTAATCAACTACAAATCTAAATTGTGATACCGAAAGTGAATACAGTTAAATGCCTGTGCAAGGAATAGTCGACAACGAAATCGGGTTAATTGCTTACCTTTTCACCGGAACGGTACTTATCGAAGAAATAATATCAGCCCATAAAGAAGTTTCAAAATCCGTTCATCAAGGTAAAACCTATTTAGAAATTAATCTTTTTGATCGGGACTCCAGATACCACGAATTAGAGCTTGAAGGTATGTCGCGCCTTAGCCAATTCAATGTTGATAATTTTGATCGTCAAAACTTAATTAGAGAAAAAATTGTATCGATCGAACTTTCCACTGAAATTGAAATCATAAATCGACTTTGGCTGGCATTGGTCGACAGTGAAGATGATTTTAAATCCTCCTACGCGTCGTTTAAATCGCTAGAAGAGAGTTGTGAGTGGCTCGGTATCAATCTGTTAGCGGCAAAACAGCTGCTGCAAAAAATCGGTTACGAACTTGGATAACACTCGTTAAGCAGCTTTCGCCAGCGCGCCAAAGGCTGTCACATGCACTCCGGCGGTGTCTCTCCGGTCAATCACATAGCTGGCAAATTTTTCCGCCAAACCAGGTGGCTGCCAATCAACCAAAGCCTGTTGATAGCTTGGCCGGGCTTTGACACGCTCAAACCATTGGCAAAGATTTTCATAGCGCTCAAGTGGCCAATCCATCAGCATCATGCGATGCACGTTTGGCATCCAGGCAATATCCGCGAGCGTCATTTCGGATCCTATCAACCAATTTTGCTTTGCCACCGCCTTATCCAATTTAAAAAAGTCCTCATCTGTACGAGTGACCGCTGCATCCAGTTTTTCTTTAGGAAAAATATCGCCGCCCTGCCATTCTTTGACAAAATCTACCAGACCTCGATTATTGTGTCTGGCGGCAAACTCCTCGACCTCCAACTCGTTCATTGGCTTTCGTGGCCGGAACAGAAATTCGTGAGAGAGCAGTTTCAGATCGGCCTGAGCCTTATCAGCGGCGGATAACAACTCTAACATGGTGGTTTCGCTTGCTGCGTTTGCTGGCCGCAATGGCGGCTCCGGATATTTCTGATCGAGATAGTCAATGATGTCGCAGGATTCGATCAACAACGTGCCATTATCAACAAAAGCCGGCACCAATCCTTTGGGGTTGATCGCTTGATATTCCGGCGTTGCGTGCTCATTGTCAGGAATACTGATTTCATAGCTTTCCCAAGCCAGGCCCTTTTCCGCCAGTGTAATACGCACCCGCTGTGAACAGCTTGAGAGCCCACTGTGCCAGAGATGCAGGCCTTTTAAATCTTTGAGAGATGTATCTTTTGGTTCAATAATTGGCATCTATTTTTCCTCACCGATTCTTTAGTCGACACCTTAATATATCCGCCTTAGCATACGCAAAAATAATTATTAAGCAGGGGAGATTCTACTATGCCGCTTATCGATACTACAAATGAAGAAGTTAAGTCATTCACTGGTCTTCATCTCTATCACTTTTGGCTATCGTCCTGTTCCCAACGAGTGCGCATTGTAATGGCCGAGAAAGGCTTGGAATGGGTAAGCCACGAAATCGATCTCGAAAAACAAGAACATGCAACACCGGAATATCAATCGATTCATCCCGATGGTGTGGTCCCGGCTCTGGTCCATGACGGCCAGGTCATTATCGAATCTATTGATATCATCGACTACCTGGATACGACTTTTCCCGAGCCGCCGCTTCGCCCAGCATCAGATGAAGCCATCGCGGAAATGCATCAATGGATGCAGAATGCCGATGGCGCCCAGCACAGTATCAAAACGCTGACGCATGAGTTTTTGTTTAAGCAGCACAAAATGCCGCCGGAAGCCTTCAACGAGCTATCTCAAAAGCACAATAACGAAGAGCTCGTAGATTTTATGCGGGTTTGGAGTTCCGATGAAGGTTTTCAAAAATCGGAGATTGAGTCGGAACTAAAATTACAGCACGACCATTTTGTGCGGCTAGATCAAGCGCTTGATGGCAAAGAGTGGCTTGTCGCCAATACTTTTTCGCTCGCCGATATCGCCTGGATATCCAATGTCAGACGGCTGGACCTAATGCATTATCCGCTCGACATTCACGCCAATCTCAACGTCTGGTATGAACGCTTTCAGGCCAAACCGAGCTATATCAAAGGGATTGGTGAATTTGAAATTCCGCCAGCGTTGGCTGCCTTCAATGCCTATAGTTTAGAACGGGCCGGGCAAGGGACAGGCGTGACCTCTTTTAGCCCCCTCGCCGCCTAGATTATTTTATCCAATTGAGGCAATAGGCTTTTTTGTTTTCGCCAATCATGCAGGGGGCCGTGGTGCCATTTTCCGCGTTGACCCTGAGGACGCCGGTCAGGGCCGAGCCGATATAGGTGTAGCCGGGTTCATCCAGACCGACCTCCACCACTTCAACTTTAATTGCTAGTAGGAGAATGGCGAGCAAGATGCCGACGAAAATTGTCAGTTTAACTTTACCCATGCCGCTATCTTACACGACATTGACATGGGTACAAAAAAAGCCCGGCCAAAATAGACCGGGCTTTTAAATTAGCACTTCGGCAAACTAAGACGCTTCTTGAAGCTGCCCTAATTCCTGCAATTTTTCATAGCGGAAGCCGCCCCAAAGGGCAGCACCGATTGCACCGGCGTAGATTGAGTCCGGGTCACTTTTGATCGTGACATTAACTTTGTTTTTAGGATCAGCGACACCTTCAGCCATGGTAGCGACCAAGCCGGTATCCAAGGCTAAGCCACCAGTAACCATGACGTCACCTTCCATCACCTTGGTTGCCCGCAGCAGTTTGAGCAACCGGTTAGACATCGAAATGTGAATGCCTTTTAGAATGTTCGGCGCGGAAATACTGCGCGATACCATATTGATCACATCGGTTTCAGCCAGCACGGCACAAATTCCAGACACCACTTCCGGGTCATCTGACTGTTGTGAAAGCTCACCAATTTCTTCCAGCGTAATGCCGAGATAGCGGGCAATATTTTCCAAAAACTGACCGGAACCAGACGCACATTGGCTGGTCATCCGGTAATCAAGGACTTTACCGTGTTCATCGATACGGATAGCGCGGCCATGGAGGGCACCGACATCCAATACCGAACGTGATTCTGGATTGAGATAAATCGCGCCCCGGGCATGAGTCGTCATCGAATAAAAGTGACCGGTATGAAACTCAAGGCTTTCGCCCTCACCCGTTGTTGCGATGTAAGCAATATCATCACGAGTCAGACCATTTTCTTTAAGTAAATCATCCATGGTATCTTCGGCGAGTTTGTAAGGATCACGTTTACGAATCCGCTCGACCCGTTTGCCGATCCATTCGTTTTTGTCCCCTTCGACTTCAAACAGGGCTACTTTTACGACACCGGTTCCGACGTCAATTCCAACTGTTTTTACCATTATGCTGCTCCTAACTCTTCTTCTTGACCAGTGGTGTCACCTTGTGCGGCACGAAGAGCAAAGGCTGCACCACCAAGGGCTCCGGTATAGATCGAATCTGGATCAATATTGATCGTGACCTTGCCGTAGTTTTCTTCAATCAGTTTTTTCAATTCGGTCACGGCTGCTTCATTATTGGCAACACCGCCGGTAAAGGTAAACTGATCCGTCACCCCGCCAGACCGCGAGATGATCGACATGGCGCGGAGAATGATAGCGCGGTGAAGTCCGGCCAGCACGTCTTCGCGTTTTTCACCCAAGGCCAAGCGGTCACGTAATTCAGCGCCGGCAAACACGGTGCAGGTCGAGTTGATCTTCGCGACTTTGGTTGCTTTGGAGGCGAGTGGTCCTAATTCATGGACACCCATGTTCATCTCATCAGCGATATAACCAAGATAGCGGCCACAACCAGCGGCACAACGATCATTCATTTGAAAGTTTTCGACAATGCCCTGACCGTCAACCTGGATGGCTTTGGTATCCTGGCCACCAATATCAAGCACGGTGCGGGTTTCGGGATACATCATATGCGCCCCTAAACCATGACAGAGAATTTCCGAGCGAATGTGATCTTTCGGGAACGGCAAACGTACGCGGCCATACCCCGTACCAACCACAAATGTCTCTTCCAATTCAACATCCAGTGCTTCCTGGATCGGTTTGCCAAGCTCAGCATCTTTAATATCAAACTCAGGAGATTCTGTTACCAGCTTGTCCATGGCGCGCATGAACTTACCAGCCAGGTCACCTGCCGGCGGACGGTTTTCAACTTCAATAATTGACTTATCATAGACGTTCAGCAGCACGTCGTAACTGAGGTCGGCTTGTTTGGCAACTTCTTCGGAAATCGCCATGAAACGGCCGCCGGCGATATCACGGAAAAAGTCTGATTTGCGTTCTGCACCAGGGGCGAACAGCGGGATGGCTTCTTCGGCCAATTGACCAAAAGTCGTATCAAGCGCTTCGACCATGGCTTTTTCCATGCCTTTGTAGCGAACGTTGTCGACAAAGCCGGCACAGGTATCGCGCAAATCCTGCAGCTGTTCGAGATATTGCTCAAGCCGGAAGTTACGTTCCAAACCACCCAAGAAATCGTCCACTTTACCTTCCAATTGAGGAATTTCCTCAAAGGCTCTGTGGAACAATGTAAAGCGGGTTGAGATCATGGCTTCCTGTTTGGAAACCGCCGCAGCCGTATCATAATTCGACCGCGAGTTGGTGATCCCTTGGCCCAAGACATCCATATTGTCATCCATCAGGATAGCTTTGGTTGTCGTCGAACCCAGATCAATTCCGATATAACATTTCATGTTTTTTCTCCTTAACCGAAGCTGCCGACTAAGCGGCTTGAGCTCCGCCTTGGCGTTTTTGTTCAATCATCTGGAAATAACTCTCAAGCCGGTTTTTCACATTGGCAGGAGAGAAGTAACGCGGATCAACCAGATCGGTTTCAATGAAGGCACCCGGTTTTCCCGTGCGTGCTTCAACTTCCCGCAACATCAGCAATTCGCCGGCGGCGAAACTGTTGCAGCTTTTGATCGAATTGATCAGCAGACCATCGGCTTGATATTCCTCGACCAAGTCAGCCATCATGGTTGTGCGATCCGGCAAGTTCCGGTTGGTGTAGCAACCCATGCAATATTCAGCGAGGGATTCCAGTGGATTTTGCGGATCGTGACGGAAGCCGTCATAATCATAAACGCCACCCACTTTCGAATAAGAACTGGCGACAACGACAGCGCCGTCTTCGTGGAACATTTTCCAGAACTCACGGAAGTTGGTCCAGTTCGGCGGGCCTTCAACGACCAGACGATATTTTTCTTCGCCCATTTCACCTTCCGGTGTGACCGGACCAAGGCCTTTAGCCAGGCGCTCTTCAATTTCTGAACGGAGCAAACTATAATACTCAACCGCATCTTTAGTACCGCGGAAGGCACTGAAGATCGGGCCGATGTAGTAAACGGCACCAAAATAAGCGTCGATCGGCGAGCGTACATTCTTGGCACTCTGCAGCACCCAGACAAGATCGTCTTCCGCTTTGGCTGAGTCCTTCATGTATTCGCGCAAACGGTCGATATCAAATTTGACGCCACTGACCTGTTCCATGGTCGGTATAACTTCTTCCTTCAACTGCTTAACGACATAGTCACGCATGTTTTTGGTAATTTTGCCTTCGCCTTCATAAGGCACGTGCAGCATTACCGTCGGACATTTGTATTGCTCGCGGAGAAGTTCGAACCACTTCAAGAATGTGTAGCAACCGGTGTAAGACAGCAACAACATGTCCGGATTTGGCATTGGCTTGCCGTTTGGTGCAATGTTGCCTTTCGCCATCATGCCAAGGTCTGCTTTCACATAGGTGCAGACGTCTTCCGAATGCCCCATTTTTTCAGCGTCCGAAATCATGGCGCCGGTTTTCTTCCGCATGGCGTTAGAGAGCGCATTAATTTCCGGCAGATTGTTGGCGATATCGAAACACATCGTCAATTCGTTGAGATTACCTGGTACGAAAGTCGACGAGACCTTAACACCGGTTTCCGGCGCTGAGGTGATCTTGTCGTAGTTACTGGCAATCATTTCTTTTTGCTTCAGCATTGAAGCATCTTTTATGACATCAGTCGTTACATCGGCACACATTATGCTGCACTCCATAGTTTGATTGAATCGGCAAAGGTTCCGGCCTGCTCCCTGATTGGCTGCATCTGTCCGGAGTTTTCGGCAAATTGAAAAGCGATATAAGGAATTTTCTGATCATCCAGCACATGATACAGCAACGGCTGATCAAGCAGTGCCGGATCACAGAAACTTGCGGCGGCGAAAATAACGCCTTCGGCGCCGCTTTGGCGGACATAGTCTGCCAGATAGAGGCCTTTTTCTTCTTCACTCGGCTCGAACTTAGATGGGAAAGGCATCGAATCGGTGAGAAACGCATTAGCTATATTTTCTAGCGGATCACCTTCAGTTGAAATATCGGTAGTGATCATGCGATTGGCCATAATGAAATCGTCATCGACGATGTAACAGCCGGCGAGTTCGATCGATTTGATCATGCCCAGAGGCGGCTGCTCGCAAAACGAGCCGTTCAAAACCACCCGGCAATTATCTTTCATCCGGCGTTCTTCATTTTCGACCGCAGCAAGATAATCCTGCATCATTTGCGTATGTTCTTCAGGCGGCAGAACTTCACCGGCACGCATCAACAGATAAATTTCCGCTGACGGCGTTTTCCACGGCTTATCTTTGCGGTATTGATAGACTTTGTTCACCCATTTGCGGTTTTCGTTATAAACCTCGATGGAATTCCTGAGATCATCATCGGTAACTTTAACGCCACCAAGTTCTTCCAGGCTTTCAATCAATTCACGCAGGTCGTTTTTATAGAACTCGCCGCCGATATCTTTGCGATAGTTTTGCGGTGTATCAAAATATCGGGCCATAACTTCCGGGAACATTAATTTCCAGACACCGGAAAGATTTCGGATCACGTCGCAAGTACTTGGGAACAACATGCCATCGATGAAATCGAGGCGATTGGTCACACCAAGCTCAACAGTCGAGCGTGGAATACGGCAGATGTAACTTTGATAGTAGGCATCGCCGTGGATAACTTCGAGGTCAGAGCCACCACCTAAAATACCGATCGGCAACATGCCTGCCGCATGAATAATTTCGCACGGCACATAAATTGGCAGATAACCAACGACCTTGCGGCCGGGTTTCGCATCTTTCCACTCACGGGCCGACGTGAAGTTCACATCTTCAAATAATACTTCACAACGGTCGATAATTTCTTTTACAGACATATCACTCATCTTTCCTTATTGACCTACTGGTTTTTCCATTGAGCCGGGCGCTTTTCCATAAATGCTTCGAGACCCTCGACAGCATCTTTGGATTCCATCAATCCCGACGTGTACAATTCTTCAAGTTTTGTCATTCTTGCCGCAAAGCGGTCGGCGTAGTCTTCCCGCGCCGCTTGCACGGCGAAGCTCAGGACACTGGCACTAACAGGCGCCAAATATTCGTCAAAGTAGGCGAGGGCGGCGGCTTCCGGATCATCCGACAAGTCAGCCACCAAACCCATGGAGCTGGCTTCGTCAGCGTTAACCGAACGGCCTGAGTACAACATGTCCTCAGCATGAATCTGACCGATTAGCTCGGTTAAGAAGAAACTTGCGTAAGGAGCAAATACACCGACTTTGATTTCGGGTTGGCCAAAAACAGCGTCGGGCGAGGCAAAAATCCGGCTGCCACCACAAGCGACCTCCAGACCTCCGCCCAGGCACTGACCCTGCACTGACACCAGAATAGGAACCGGATGCCGTAACATGATCAGCAGGGTCTTGTTCATAACGCTCAGCATATCGCCGAACTGACCCGGCAGATGTTCCGGCACACTGGCGCCGAAACTGAAATGCGGGCCTTCATGATCGAGCACCACGCCTTTGATATCGGGGTTTGACGCATGCTCTGTGAGCGCACCACCAATAGCTTCCAACATTGCCGCATCGGTAATGTTCGCTTTTGGCATGGCCAGCCGCAGACGGAGGAGAGCTCCGTCCCGGTCAAGCCATGATTTAAGTGGTGAATCGCTCATTATTTTTCTCTCGGGTCCTATCCGCTATTAATCCGCAGCCTTGGGAATCAGGCTTTCGATCAGTTCCTCTGACCATGGTGCGCCGGCAGCGCGGGCTTTACGCAGGGCGATAAAATCAATCTCGCGGCCGATTTCCTTATTGCCTTCGTTAAAGGCCCGGAAGCCGGTTTTGGCTTCGGCCAGCATGTTGTAACCGAGCCAAGAGCGCGCATCTTCTTTGCGTAAATTCCAAACTTCGAGTTTGGGTTTCCGCAATTGCTCAAGTGATTTGGTCGTGCATTCCGGGAAAGTGTGCAGCACGGCGGTGCACAGCTCTTCGACTTTGGCGTCCAGCAAGGAAAGATCCATTTCACCTGAGGCGACAATTTCCTTGGCCCTGGCTTTGTCTTCGCCTTCTTTGAATTCACCGTGGATCATGCGGCCGTAATCATCGGTGACCGCTTCGGTGACGACATACGGATTGGGCACAAACTTACCATCGACTTTCAAAGCCGGGACGGTATCGGTAATGATGCCGAGGCGGGCTGCTTTATGAGCTGACAGAGGTTTACAGAGCACAGCCGAAACCATGGCTTGTTCAACGCCGATCATCGGCGGCAAAAAGTCAGTGGCGCCACCAATGGCAGCGGAGCCATGTTTTGGTCCAGCCTGGCCGAAATTAGCCATATCCTGAGCGACCGAGAAATCACAGGCCATGCCCATTTCCTGACCACCGCCGATGCGCATGCCGTTGACCCGGCAAATAACCGGTTTGTCACAGGCGAGAATGCTCGAAACCATATCGTTGAACAGGCGCATATATTGACGGTATTCCTGGTCCTGCCCGGCATAATATTCAGCGTATTCTTTGGTATTACCACCGGTGCAAAATGCTTTGTGGCCGGCGCC
>CEQE01147842.1_pt1 | contig 17239 bp, 15 predicted proteins | sample 356201 | NCBI WGS metagenome assembly CEQE01 (sample SAMEA2619970, study PRJEB7988) | marine metagenome | biome: marine biome (ENVO:00000447); feature: mesopelagic zone (ENVO:00000213) & marine oxygen minimum zone (ENVO:01000065); material: "saline water (ENVO:00002010), including plankton...
TGTCAAGCGAACGGGTTCTCCAGTATTTGGCATGAACGCCCCAAGCTGAGGATACTGACGCTTTACAACATCATCAATCGTAACGTTCGCCGAAAGATTGACCATACTATTCGAAAGGGATTCATCGAGCAGAACCCGGGCCTGCCCCACCGCCACAATTCCATTGTCCTGCCCAGTTATTTTCAAATCATCAGTTCGCCACCAACCTTGTTTATCACGCAGCAAACTCGCTGTGAGTTCTGAAAGTGTCACAGGAGAAAACCCCGCTAGACTGATAACTGTATCCTCTATACTGATGGAGAGCATACCGGATCCAGAATGAATGTCACCGCCAATCCACGTAAGATCAAAGTGAATAGCACCGGTACCCGCAGTCACTATCTGTTCATCTGCTCTTGATATGAGAATGTCTTTCTCCAGGGAATCAAGGTCAAGGTTTTCACCATTGCCAACCACATGATAACGCCATTGGCTACCACTTTTTTCAGCCGTGAGTGTCCCATGAATCGCGCCATCGAACGCATTAATGTCCATATCCAATACATACTGTCCCAACAAGAGAGGCCATGCATAAAACTTCAAGCCTAGATGCTCAATAGGCATAACACGAGCACCCTCTACCCCCAAGGACGGAATGAGTCCTGGCTCGAGCGAAAGAGTGACTGTATCAATATCAAAATGAAAAGGTGTGTAAGACTGCAGTGCCTGCGCCTCAATCTGCACACCAAAACGACGATCGGCTTCAGCAATCAGCCAAGCGTGAAACCGAGACGATGGGAACGTAATGTACACACAAACCACGAAAATCAAAATCGCGTAGAAGCCATAGGCACTCCATCGCCACAGGCTCACCCATGACCACATCATGCTGACGCGCGTGATACCGCTACCATGGTTGTGAATACTCGACGGTCTCCCGATGGCAACAGGAACGTCAACTCGACTTCAACAGCATATGGAAGCATGTCTAGCTTTCCAGCATCCCATTCATTGACCCACTCAGTCCCATCAAAAAACTTGAAATTCATGCTCTCGACGCCTTCAGCAAGGGGATAAGATTCCACGCTCTTCGGTGAAAGACTAAAGAGATTGGTCTCCTCTCTATGCATAACCCTATCACCATCAAGCCAGTAGGTCGCCACGCTAAGATCTGATTCCTTAACATCTGGACGATATCGTCCATGGGCATAGGTCGCAAACGTAAAACAATCCACAGAACGATCATCTTCTTCAACATCAACCGCAATAAACCCTATCCCTCCCCCTTCCTTTCCCTCTTCCTCTTCCTCTCTCTTAACTTCATTGCTGTCTAGCAACTCAATACGAGCAATCTGCGGACACCTCTCTCCTGCAGTAGCATCAAACTCCACCCCATTGAGCGATTGCACAACGGATGTCAATTCTTGCGAGAGCTGGCGAATAGTCAATCGAGCCATATGATACGACTCTCCCTCTTGTTCAGCCGCTTCGATAAGATCTACACTGCTCCCAAAGGTTCCATACAGCATGGTAAATAGAACTGCCACCATCGCCATCGCAAGCAAAATTTCAATCAGAGTAAACCCCATTGAAAAGTATTGATTGCTTGGCGAATGTTTTTTCGGGAGTGCATGCACGTGGTTTATTGCTCAAAAAGATAGTAGGCTACGGCTTCTACCGCATCAGAGGTTTCCGTCTCTTCATCATCCGCATCTTCACCAAATCCTGACGATATCACAAAATTTTCCTCTTCATCTCGCTGGCCCCAAGAAACACGAGCCTTCACTTCCCGAACATCAATGGTCAATGGCGTCGCAGACACTGTTTGCCTCCAAAAAAATCCTGGGGCGCGATCTCCAAAATCGCCAGTAGTAACACCAAATGCTGGTGGCCCATCGACTGCCAATTCGGCTTCGACAAGTTTTTCTTGCACTAAAAGTGTAGCGATTGTCACTTTTTGTGAAAACAGTCGTGTATCAAGATCCCAGTTGCGCAATCCCAACAGCACAATAGCTGTAACACCAAGAACCGCAAGTGAAATCATCACTTCCAAGAGGGTAAAACCCTGATTGTTTTTCGATACCATCACACTTACCGTACCAATACGTATCCTACGCGCTCATGCAAAGGCTTTGCAACGGTCATGTGCATGACCGTGAACGACTATTCCGCGTGCGAACTCACAGTCACGCGGGCAGTAAGCGGATTGATCGAGAGCGAGAGCGTTTCGTGCTCTTCATTCTGTAGATAAATCACCGTAGGTTCGACGCGCCCAATAGGATAGAAATTGGTAAACGCACGTCCAACCACCACGGCACCAAAATGCATGGTTTCGATTTTTGAAAATTTAATGCCGCTAGGAAGAAGCCGTGGCTGATCTGGCTTAGCATCTTGAGACGCATCATTATCAACAGCGGTTGGCGCTGCAGATACCCAGTACTCGCCATAGGTGAGATCATAATGAAGCCGGTAAGGCTGTTTCTCCGACTCAGCACTGGAGTAGGCATGTTGAATCGTTCCAATGACCTGCCGTGAAACGGTTTTTAAATCCCCCCCAGATCGGATTTTAGGATACACAACGGACGCCATCAATATGAGTACAAAGATAACGACAACAAGCTCGACAAGAGAGAAGCCGGCAATACGCTTGCACCTCCTGTTATTGTTCAAGGTTCCAGCTTTGAATATCTGCGTCTTCGCCTTCCCCGCCTGGCTCACCATCACGCGCATTTGAGACAAGATCATAGTCATCATGGACACCAGGGCTCAGGTAAACGAACGGCGTCCCCCATGGATCTTTTGGAACCCCCTGCAAATATCCGCCTTTACGCCAATTTTTTGGAACTTTCCCAGTGGTTGGCTTTGTGACGAGCGCCTCGAGTCCATACTCTGTTGGTGGATACTTCCCTGTATCCAACTTATACAACTTCAACGCACCTTCAATATTACGCATCTGAACTTTTGCTGCCGTAATTTTAGCTTCATCTGTCCTGCCCATGATACGAGGCACCACGATAGCTGCTAAAACAGCAAGAATGGCCACAACCACCATGATCTCGACGAATGTGAACCCTCGTTGATCTCGCATTCCTCACCCTCCCCAGTTGTACTCACCTTGCCATCGAACTCATTTCAAAAATCGGAAGCAGAATGGCCAGAACAATAAACAAGACAACCACTCCCATTACCACAATCATAATGGGCTCCAGCAGTGCGGTCAGTTGATTTACAGAAGTTTCAACTTCGGAATCGTACACTTTCGATACACGAATTAACATCGCTTCCAATTCACCACTCTTTTCTCCAACCGCAATCATGTGAGTGGCCAACGACGGAATCAACCCACTACGTTTTAATGGCGTTGCAAGACTTTCGCCCTCCCGAATATTCTGACGCGCTTCATCAATAGCACGTTGAAGCACTCTATTGTCCACGACTCGTGAAACCACTCCAAGAGCTTGCATCAGTGGCACACCACTACTCAACATTGTGCTCAGTGTCTGTGTAAACCTAGAAACTGCAACCATCTGCACAACAGTTCCAACCACTGGAAGTTTGAGTAAAAATGCATCGTATCGTTCACGCCCATCCTCCGTCTTCAAAAACCGTCTCACCACCAATGCCACAAGCGCACACCCAGCTAAAATCCATACCCAATAATCAGCCAACCCATTGCTTACAGCCAATAGGATGACAGTCGGAAGAGGTAATGCCTGTTCCATTTCGGTAAAAACAGCAGTAATTTTTGGCACCACAAATGTGACCAGACCAAAAAGCACGATCGTCCCAACCGCAAACATAAATACTGGATACATCAAAACAGTAGTGATCCGGTTTTTAAGCCGAATTTGACTATCCTGAAAATCAGCCAGACGCGCCAAAACCTCATCCAAAGCACCACTCGCCTCTCCAGCTGAAACCATATGAGTGTAGAGCGAAGAAAAAGACCCGGGATGACATTCGAGCGCCTGACTCAACGCACTCCCCTCACGCACGCGTTCTCGAATATCTGCCATTACGCCCTTAATGTTGTCTTTCTCAATTTGGTCAATCAAGGCGCCCAGTGCATCGACAAGGGGCAACCCCGCAGTCAACAATGTCCCGAGTTGTCTTGTCAGTAAGGCCTGTTCTTTCAGAGAAATCGACTCTGCCCGCGCCTTGAGTGCAAACAGTCCCCCTACCCCTGCCAACGCTCCTTCCGTTAAATCGGTAGGAAAAACGCCGGTGTTTCGAAGCTTAAGCCGCGCGCCTTTCGCAGTATCGGCATCGATCATGCCAGATACCGATTTCCCTGCTGCAGTTAGCCCCCGATATGCATAAACTGGCATCCGGTTAACTTCCTCCATTTAACACATCAAACATATATCCCTTCAGCGTCGATCATACAGTAGAGCAGAACAGAGCGAAACTATTGGCATTGGGAAAAACACACCCTCAACTATTGTATTAATGGGAGATACCGACAAAAACTTAGCGGGCCACGAGAAGAGAAACGTCAGCCACACAGAAAGACTCCACTTTCATCATCAAGAAAGCACCAACTCTTTTCTTCCGTATGAGCAAGATGCTTTTGCGATCGATCCAAAAAAATCGATCAGAGCCTCTGCTTATAAGTGAACTACCAGTATCTACCAAGCAACATCTTGCAACGTCACACGAAGCACTTCTTCGACCGTCGTCACTCCCTCAAGGACTTTGATTGCCCCCTCATGAGCAAGCGTTGTCATACCTTTTTTGACCGCGGCTTTCTGAATCTGTGCCGAATCAGTTTTCGCAATGATGAGCGAACGAATATCATCATCGACGAGCAAAATCTCATAGATTCCTTGCCTCCCACGATACCCTGTATTCATGCAGGTCTCACACCCAACAGCATGATAAATGGTTGAGGGTACCGATTCAGACTCCAGCCCAAGTTTTATGAGCTCTTCATGTGATGGAGACGCCGCCTGCCGGCATTCCATACATAACACTCGAACCAACCGTTGTGCGATCACTGCAGAGACAGACGACGAGACGAGAAACGGTTCAACATCCATATCGATCAGTCTGGTAACCGCGCCAGCCGCATCATTTGTATGCAAAGTCGACAACACTAGATGTCCCGTCAACGAAGCGTGAATTGCAATATCAGCGGTTTCACGATCTCGAATCTCACCAACCATAATCACGTCCGGATCTTGTCGAAGAATTGCTCGAAGGCCATTGGCAAATGTCATATCAATTTTGGCATTGACCTGCATTTGCCCAATCCCAGTTAACTGATACTCCACAGGATCTTCAATGGTGATAATATTCCTGTCCGCCGTATTGATTTGGCTCAACCCGGTATACAGGGTTGTGGTTTTCCCACTTCCAGTGGGTCCCGTCACCAGCAAGATCCCGTGACTCATGCGAATGAGTTGATCCATCACACCCTTCTTTTCGTTTGAAAGCCCAAGATCAGAAAGGCTAAATAGGCGCGTCCCTTTTTCGAGTAACCTGAGCACCACTCTCTCTCCAAACGCTGTCGGAATGACTGAAACACGCAAATCAATGGCTCGCCCCGCGGTTCGTATGGTAATGCGCCCATCTTGGGGAAGACGCTTTTCCGCAATATTCAGACCCGCCATAATTTTCACACGTGAAACAAGACCAGGATGCAATCTTCGCGGAAGAGTCATATTGTTATACAACACACCATCAATTCGATATCGAACTACAACTTCTTGCTCAAATGGTTCAAGATGAATATCGCTCGCACGTTGCCGCGCAGCCTGATAAAGAACAGAATTAACTAGCCGAATCATCGGCGCCTCGTCGGTCGCATCGAGCAAATCTAGAGGTTCTGTCCACTCTCCAGCAGATGAGTCCACATCTTCTGCTCCCGACATATCCTCGATAGCTTGTTCAGCTCGATTCGACGCTGTCTGATCGTAAACCTGGTTAATGCATCCTAAAATAGTCATTGCCGTACTCAATACCGGCTGAACATTATGGTTCAATAAGATCCTCAAATCATCTAGTGGAGCAAAGTTCAAGGGGTCAGCCGTGACAACTTCAACAATCTCATCACGGACTCGGACCGGAAGCACCAAATGCCTCTTAGCAAAGGCAATTGGCACACGCGACACGAGAGAAAGCTCAATGTCGGGGGGACGAAGGTGCGCACGATGTGGAAGATGGTATTGAAGACTGAGCGCTTCTAGCAACTCTTCTTCTCGCACAACCTGCTGAGTGAGAAGAATATCGCTCAGGCGTCCCCCTTTCTCACGTTGGACTGCAAGCGCTTCTTCAATACGTTCGGGGTCGACCGCATACTTCTCTTGGAGAATTTCGCTGAGCCGTTCGTCCGTTATAGTCATAGACGAGGGAAACGAGGACCCAAACCTAGGCTCCAGAAGCAGACGATACTAGGGGAACCGGCTGCAAAGAAAACGAATGATTAACGACTTCACCGGAAGGAACGATGTACAACTGCTTAAGTGTATCTGGTATTCCACTGCCTTCAATAACGGAGTCATCAACCATCGGTTGTAATTCGTCAAGCTTCTGATTCTTCAATTCGACAACATCTTCTGGCCCACGAACAATATGAGGTGTCAGGAAAATCAAAAGATTGACCTTTTCACTATTCCGGGTTTCAAACCGAAACATCGCGCCAAGGAATGGGATATCCCCCAGAATTGGAATCTTCCGGTTCGACTCAGTAATGTTGTCACGAATCAAGCCGCCCAACACAATGGGTTGCGCGTCACGAACAATCACGGTTGTGTTAGTTCCTCGCTTTGTTGTCGTAGGCCCCACAGGAGTATTCCCAATATTCTGCGCAATAGTCTCATCCACCGCTGTAATTTCTTGTGAGACCTGAAGCGTAATCATATCATTCTCCATGAGGTGAGGAGTTAACTCCAGGACAACCCCAACATCTTCTCGATCAATCGTGGTCATCGTGTTTCCACCCACCGATTGGCTCTGTCCAGTTACAAACGGACGATTTTCACCCACAATGATTTTCGCCTTATGCCCATCTGTCGTGAGAATATGCGGAGTCGAAAGCAAGTTCACATCCTTGCGGGTTAGAAGCGCATGCAAAAAGTTTCTAACCGTCACTGGGCTCAAATCTTCGATGCCAGCTGAGATCTGGCCCGCCAGTAACGAAGCAATGCCCACGATATCCTCAGGCGCTCGATTAAAGCCACCAAGCGAGGTCACCGACTCTCCCACACCCCCTGTAGCAAGCAACGCATTGGGTTCGTTCCCCAACTCTTTTAGCGTGGAAATATTCACCTCCATAATCACAGCTTCGACAAAAACCTGGCCCAATTGTACGTCCAACCCATCAATGATCAACACCAATCGTTCATAGTCATCAGGGGTCGCCGTAATAACGAGCCTATTCGATGTCTTGTCTGGATAAATCTGTACAGGTCCTTCAAACTCTGTTGCACGACGCACAACGGGTTTACCTGGTTGTGGTGGCGTCACCGCATTTGACCTACTGACAAGCCCCACAAGAACGGCAGTAATCTCAGAGGCTTTTGCGTTCTCTAACTGATGCACATAAATCTGACGACCTGATGGCGCATCGGAAGCCGATAGCACTTGGATCACGTTCCCAGTCTCAACAGCGACATACCCTTTCAACCTGAGAACATCAAGAAACACCTGATAAACACCATCACTTGCGACTTTTGTTGGAGAAAACAATGAAACTTTTCCCCTTACTGTTTCATCGATCATAATATTCTTCCCAGTAAACTCACTGACAAATCGAATGAAAACAGGGAGATCAACCTCTTGAAAATCCAGAGTGATTGCCTCTCCAGCTTGGGGAATCGCATCACCAACCATAGGCTGAGCGTACGCGCGATCTATGGGCAGCAGACCACTCGCAATTATGCATATCGACAACACCAAACCCAGCCATTGGGAAGCACTCACTGGATGACAGGGAAGACATCCCATAACAATCACCGGATCTCGTACACGAAGGTACTTGCCTTGCCTTTCCGAATGAGGTCAAGAGTAATCGTTTCCTCTTCCTTTACCTGCTGGAATGCACTGAGAAACCTTGATGGATCTTTGATTTCCATCCCATTGATTCGTTTAAGTACATCTTGAGACTGCAGGCCAATACGATCGAAAAGGCTTTCTGACTTCACAGAGACCACTTGAAATCCAGCCATTTTTCCGCTGGAATAATGGGGCATTACCCGGGCTTGCGTCAGAAGCTTAGGAAGATTGGCAAACGCTGCGTCAACTTCCTTGCGATCTAATGTCAAACGTTGCTTTGCCTTTTTCTTTTTCCTGTTTGTTTTTCGCGGAGCAGTGACAGTGGCTTTAGATCCGCTTAATGAAATCGATGCCATACTGGAAGCGCTAGGCTCGGCTTCATCCTGTGAATGAATGGGTGCAAATTCCGTCCGCAATGATGCTGGCACCCCCTCCACCTCAACAGTAACTTCATTTCGCTCAATCCGAACCACTTTTGCCACATCAAGCACCATATCGTGAAGATGATATAAACGCTGTCCCTCGTCATCGGATTCAATAATTGCATAGGTCAGTCGTGGAGGCCCAACCACCGTACCCATCAAACGAAGTGGAATGGGCCCATCAGGCGTCACTATCTCTCCGGCCTCTGAGACCTCATAGCCGGAAGCCCCAGGTAAAGATGCCCCATTGGCAGACGCCAACTTGAGGTGTTGAGGTTGTAGAAACAATTTTCCATCAAGAATGACCCGTACAACTTCATCAATATCAACAACCTGTTGCAGTGGATGCGGATTATCCACACGCATAGAAACAGCAGAAGGCGATTCTAAAGCGTATGCAAGTAGGCTATTTAGGATACTCGCAAGCCCAAAAGCCACACAAGTAATAACAAAGAGAATCGTCACCACCCGGCCTGATAAAGTCCGTTTCATAACATCCAATTGTTCCTTACACTGATAATAACAGGAGAGAGAGCTTCTATTGTAGAAATATAAGGTATATTTTGCAATGTTTTCAGGGGGTTCATCCCCCCAGCGCCACAATTTCTTGGTTCACCTTAAACGAATACTAACTAATAAAAACCCAGGAAATTTGGCATTACTCTCCAGACTATTAGAAGATTCGAATCCCTTCCTCTGCCTTCGGAGGGCAGCATTATGACTCCACTGACCTTATCGAGCGACAGGAAGAGTGAGCACAGGCGAAGTCGCTGGAACATCGCCAGCCTGCAACGAAAAGAGACTCATAAGCAACGCAAATGTGGACTTTGAGGTCAGATCAGAATCATCGATGTAGAACCAGGTCCCACGGTATTGAACACGAACCGATGCAAATTCTGGTCGGTCTACACTTGAACGTATCTGCATCAATTCTCCGGTCACCTGCCTCCAATCAAAGGGTTGGCCATTTGCATCACGAGTAATCGTGACACGACCACGTGTTTCGTCTTCAAGCAGTGGCTGGACCCCCTGCGAAACATAAAACAAGCTTGCCATCAATGATCGCATCACAACACTCATTTCCTCACCGTTACTTGAATCCACAGTGGTAGTGATCACGTAATCGGTTTTCCCAGAGGGCAAACGAAGAAGCTCACTCAATTCACGCCCTTCCGGTGAATCAATCGCGTGTGACGCAATACGCAAAACCATGCTTTGGTCCAGACCACTCCCTTTAGTCTGTCCAAGAGTCACATCCCCCCGTTTTTGCAAAATTCTGAGAATATCAGTGATCCGATGAAAGTCTTCGTATTTAGGAACTCCAGCAGGGGTTGGCCCCGACGCACTCGGCGCGTTTGGAGTCCCATTAAGATATTGCATCGTGACATTAAAGATCCGATCAATGGCCCACCCTGAATGGTACAACAAAACTACTGTGGACAGACTCATGGGTGAAAGCAACTCTTTGACAAATTGATCCCCTTGCAGAGGAGTATAGGTCACAGTCGGTGATTCAATCATCTTCCCCGTAACACCGAGACCATACGCATCAGGTCCCACATTCAATGCTGCACTGCTATCTGCGGAAACTTGAAACTCAAAATTTGTAGACACGCTTGCTACCTGCAGAAAAAACGGCGTATCCCGGTACCGCAAACGAACAAGATTGAGCAGCATTTGCTCATTGTCGGTCTGCTGAACAACCACATTGTAGTGTCCACGGCCTATTTCAATTCTCCCAGGTCCAAGTTGACTACATCCATTGAGAACAGTCAAAAACACGCCAAGGGCGATTAGGCCTAGCCTCAGTCGAATCATGACTTCCATTCCCTTTGTACTCACCATCCGACTCCCAAATTCTTCCCTCTTAAGGACGCAGTCTACCACCAAGAATCTCACCTTTCACTCCTATTTCATGGCGATACTGGAGTAGAGATAACGATTAATCAAAAAAGCGACGATATTTCGCGTGTGCCCGTGGGTAATAGCTGGGTGGGAAAAAGATGGATGAATCTCCGAACCTCTCATGCTGGCTACATACTGAAGTTCCGTAGTACCTAGTCTACAGCAAATTTGAAATACATCAAACACAAAGGTGTTTCCTTCTCCCTGAAGACTAATTGATGGCAATACCACATCCCAGACCCCATTACACCACGTATCATAGAGTTTTTAGCAAATGTGTTTACTGTCAACCATACATAACGCCCTTAATCAACATCATCAATTAAGACGCAACCTTGCTATACTGACACGAGCAAGGCACATTACACGCAACTAATGAGATACGAATCAAGTAAAACATAACGACCGCGAGTTGAACAGGTAACGAGAGGAAAATGTCTAGAACACTAGGCAGCTCAAATGTATTTTTTGCGCAGAACCAAGGATGGGACTGGAACACGTTTGGGGGCAACCGATGAATCAGTCTCTCCCGATCACGATACGTCAAGCTACAATCAATGACACTGATACCATTGCGAACTACAACGTCATGATGGCATTAGAAACAGAAGGAATTTCACTCGACCTCAATCGAGTTAAGAACGGGGTCCATGCAGTCTTAGGCAATTCCGCAAAGGGGTTCTATATCGTGGCGGCAACCAAAACTCAGGTAGTTGGACAAATGATGATAACGTTTGAATGGAGCGACTGGAGAAATGGAGTCTTCTGGTGGATTCAAAGCGTCTATGTACATCCCAGCCATCGCCGATTATCTATCTTTACCCGCCTATATCAACATGTTAACAACCATGCAAAGACGACTACCGGTGTATGTGGTCTTCGATTGTATGTCGAGCATAAGAATGCAATCGCACAAGCCGCGTATCAAAGCCTCGGAATGATACAAACAGTATACAAGGTCTACGAAACTGACTTCATCATCTCACGAAACTCCTCGACTCCCAGCACACCAATCTCAACTGACTAAATGAATTTAAGCAGACTAGATATTTTTTTCTCAAGTCTCCCCCTTGCTCTGTTTACTACGTCGCCCCCGATGATACGAGCACCCTACCGCGAACCCGAGAGAGTCCAATATCAAACGTTAGATGGCATTGACTGGTGGAATTCCGTGAAATGAACCGTGTGCTTGAGCCAGAATTCATGGACGATCCGGAACAGACGCAGGCATACGCACAAACAGACTTCTCAAAAGAAAACGAATATTTCATCAATGAATTTCGTCGGTGCTTTCCTGACTTCCGCTCTGGATCCGTGATCGACCTCGGATGTGGCCCAGCAGATATTCCAATACGGCTTGTCCAAGCACTCCCCAACTGTCGCGTCATTGGAATCGATGCCTCACGTCCAATGATCCAGCTTGGAGAAAAAGCCATCACCACCGCGCAGCTACACGATTGCATCCAGTTACGTTGTGAAACAATCCAAAGAACTTTTTTGCCTGCCCTAGCTGATGCCGTCATTTCCAATAGTGTGCTACATCACCTTCCCCTCCCTATGGATTTCTGGACCACCATCACACGCTTAGCAAAGCCCTCTGCACCCGTTCTCATCATGGATCTCGCCCGCCCTCAATCGACAACAATCGCTCAAATCATCGTTGATCAGTACGCACATCACGAACAGGAAATCCTTCGCCGAGATTTCTACAACTCTATGCTAGCTGCTTTCACCCACGAAGAGGTTTCAGTCCAATTATCCGAATCCGGGTTGGGCCACTTTGTCATCACCTGCCCTGACGATCGCCACTGGATTGCCCACGGTCATCTTGTCTAATAAATTATTGCCTTTACAAAGATAATTTAACCTTTACAGAGTGCCTGATTGAATTGTTCTGTAGGTGGCATTTTTGAACGGTTAGAAAAAGAAATTTAGAAGGCAGGTTCAGAATATAGCATGAGAAAGGACTTCTCTCCTGCCAAAGGGCTAGGAGAAACCATTAATGCGTATTAATTTGTAAAGTCGTATTACTCAGTCAAATTTTTAGATTTACAAAACTTACTAAACTCAATTAATTTACGGAACCCTGCGCTGTACATCCCCTTACCAAACCACTCAGTCACAACTGAATACGCGGAGATGATGAGGCAGGAGGTAATTCAACTTCACCTTCACGCACCACCTTACTAGCATCGACGAAATGATCATGTTCAAGCCCGCCAAATCTCCACTGCACATGATAACGCCCCTCAATGGTCACGACATCCCCCATCGCCAAGGCATGAGATGGCCAAAAGAGAACCGTCAAAGCAGGCAAGGAATCTACTTGGTCTTCATCAATCAACACCATGGAAACGTAAAGATCTCCCCGAAAGGATCGAAGCACTTGCAAACTCACAATCTTCCCAGAGACAGTAACTTTTTTGCGGTCATAGGCATCAGGATCATTCGCAATGTTTGAAATTGTTGTCGATTGAAAACTCTTTTGTTTGGCCAAAGACGGGATCGCACATAACATGGCCACACACACACTCACACTCAGCAACACCTTTGGGACAGCGCGGCTCATACAAAAATTATGCGATATTCAATCCCCCATCCAAAGTCACCACATTACCTGTCATCCATGAGGCATCTTCGGATACGAGGTAGAGTGCCGCTTTTGCAACTTCATCCGCACGCCCCATTCGTTTCAACGGAGTCATCTCGCGAAAACTGGCTTTTGATGCCCTCAGTTGATCCTTTGGAATAAACGTGTCAAAGATGGGCGTTTCGATAAACCCTGGACAGATGCAATTGACTCGGATGTTTCTATCGGCTGTCTCGAGGGCACTGATCTTGGTGAGATGAACAACTCCTGCCTTCGTGGTCCCATAGACGGACGAGAAAGGCACAGCCTTCAATCCCGCACCGGATGAGATATTCACGATAGAGCCACCTCCCTGGGAAGCAAGCAGAGGAATCGCAAACTTGGTGGCAAACAACAACCCCTTGAGATTGATACTTGTCTGGTACTCATAATCCTCTTCGGTCACCTCAAGAATAGGCTTAAACCCCGCCACCCCAGCATTGTTCACCAAAATATTAAGCGTCCCAAATGTAGATATTGTCTCAGCAATCGACTCCTTCACCTGTTTCACCTGCGCATAATCTGCAATCACATACGCAGCCTGCCCCCCATGCGAATGAATCTCGGATACGGTTTCGACCAAAGGACTTTTCCGCCGACCAACAATCATCACCCGCGCACCTTCTGCTGCAAAACATATAGCTATCGCTTTTCCAATACCAGTCCCTCCACCACTGATAAGTACTGTTTTATTTGCAAGTCGCATAGTTGAACCTACAACGATAGAAGGAGCGTTTCCAGTGGTGAAGGGGAGAAAAAAGACAAATGAAAGGATAGTCGTGCTGACACCACGCACCCCCTCCATCAAACACCACAATTACGATGCAGTCGCGTCAAGAAACAGTTTAAGGCTCTCGCGAAGCTCTCCTGGCTTTTCAATTGGCTTGGAACAAAGCAGGTCGGTACATACATAGGCCGCGGGTTGGGAAAGTTCAGGAAAGGTAACTTCGCCAATAGCGAGTTTGTCTTTGGAAGGGTCAAGTAACATAACGGTCTTCCCTGGAGCATACACGCGAAGGCTTTCGTGCCACAGATTCCTCGTTATTTGCTCTTTTTTCTCTCCGACAACAACGATATGCAAGGGATAGTTGAGATACCTATCAACCGCAAGCGCCCCAAGCGCTGGGGGATATGGTGATCGAGTTCCGAGAAGATACTGCAATGTCCGTTCCGCCCCATCCTTATACATAGTATTCTCAGTAAAGTAGTAGAGTTCGCTCAATAACATTGCAGCCCGAGCGTTCTCTATCGTGGGTTTTTCTGGTCTGAGGAGCATCCCTTTTGCGTCAGGGTCGAAAGCCATATCAAAAAACCCTCCAGCCGTTTTGTCCTCCAACAACAGATACATGTCGACAATAATCATCTCGGCCTTCTGAAGGTATGAACGGTCCGCCGTTACCACATAGGCCTCGATCAAGGCGCGCGCAAATGCCACTTGATCCACCAGCAGTCCCGCTCTCTGTGGTTTCCCATGCGCGAAGTAATGTGCGATACCTTCTCCTTTGCGATATCGAGTGACATACAGCATATCTAAGGTCTTCAACGCAAAATCTCTCGCTCGTTTGTCCCCTAGTGCCTGATACACCTTGAGATAGCTCTGAGCCATCAGTCCGTTCCAGTGAGTAAGAACAGTCAAGTCAACATGCGGAATTCCAATAGCCAATCGCTCTTTCTCACCCAGCAAGTAATAGTCCTCTCCATCAACAAATGTCGCATGCGGATCATGACTCCCAACATCGGCATCCTGACTCGCAAAGAACCCCCCACGTCCTGGGTTTGACAAAAAACGATCAACATACGCCATGATACCTTCGACAGCAGCACGATACCGCCGCTCCCCCGTCAGCAAGTAAGCGTCAAGATAGTTCCGAATTGCCATGGCCTGCGTATCCAACATCTTTTCATAGTGAGGCGTTGTCCATGCTGCATCTACTGAATATCGGTAGAATCCACCCCATACAGGATCAAAGACTCCCAACTGTTTACGTAGAGTGGTGAGCACAATCTCTTTCAATTCTTCATCCCCAGTTCGGTGATGCATGAGAAGACCAAAAGCAAGAGCATCATGTTCGAAAAACTTTGGCGCGTTCCCAAACCCTCCATTTTTCTTATCAAAGTTGCCTTTCATCATGGAGACAGCGCGGGTGAGAATTTTGGAATCAATAACCCCTTTTGGTGCATCATGCGAAGCCCACGCCGCCTTCATCTCCTCTTGCATGACCTTCGCCCGCTTCAGAATTTCAGGTTTATGCTCCTTGTAGAGTTGTTGATATTCGCGAAGCACTGATTTCAGCTGTTCAGGACGGAGGTAAGTCGCTCCAAAAACCATTTCACCACTGGGGACTAAAATGTCGGTCGATGGCCACCCTCCACTAAGATATCGCACCTGTAGATCTGGACGGCGATCAGTATCTATCCGGATCGCAATAAAATCTTTATTCAGCATCTCAATAATTTCCGGGTCAGAATAGGACGTCTCATCCATCACATGGCACCAATGGCACCAAACCGCTGTCAAATCCAATAAAATGAGCTTGTCTTCAGCCACCGCACGTCCGAACGGTTCATCACCCCATTCATACCAATTGATCTCGTGATCGCGTTTGTTGCGAAATGGCGACGCCGCCAAACCTTCTCTTGTTCCTGCACCACCAAGTGCCTTTTCGTGCTCTTCATCCTCATGCGCCAATACGGCACCCCCACAAATGCCAGGCACCACCACAAATACAATACTGAGCAACAACACAGAGGCATACCGCCCCATCCAACCGAAACACATCATCGTCCTCACCCCTATTTTCAAAGGCATTTCCTAATATCCCCTGCTTCTTTCTGCTTTAAATTGTAGAACATTGCTTGACAAAAAGTCCATGCGCGGGACCAATCAGTTCGTTGACCCATTTAACAATAGGCTGTTATGATTCGTCGCACGTCTCTGACTATCGTTGCCAGAGCAACAGGGAGAAACTCGATGCAGGAAGGATCAAAAATTTGGATGGATGGCACCTTGGTAGACTGGAAGAATGCGCACGTCCATGTCCTCACGCATAGCTTGCATTATGGGCTAGGAATGTTTGAAGGAATTCGATGTTACAAAGGGCTACAGGGATCTGCAATCTTCCGACTCGACGATCATGTTGATCGCTTGTTTGCCTCTGCTAACATCGGCATGGTTCGTATTCCATTTAGCAAGGAAGAAATTAGTAACGCTATTCTCGACGTTGTTCGATCTAACACACTCGAAGCCTGTTATATCCGGCCCTTGGTCTATCTCGGGTATGGCGAGATGGGCCTCTATCCGAGTGAAAACCTACCCGTCCGCGTTGCGATAGCAGCATGGCCATGGGGAACGTACTTGGGCGAAAACGGTCTCCTAAACGGCATTAGAGCCAAGGTATCGTCATACGCACGACATCACGTGAACTCAAACATGCCTCTGGCAAAAATTAGCGGGTACTACGTCAATTCCATCATGGCAAAGCAGGAAGTCAAACAGGCAGGCTATGATGAAGCTATCTTGCTGGATACAGATGGCTACGTCGCCGAGGCAACTGGAGAGAACATCTTTATCGTTCGCCGTGGACGTCTCAAGACACCCCCTCTTCAGGCAGTACTGGAAGGCATTACTCGTAATTCAGTCTTTCAGATTGCGCGTGATTTCGGACTCACTGTCAAAGAAGAGCGATTCGGTCGCGACGAGATGTACTGTGCTGACGAGGTCTTTCTTACCGGCACTGCCGCGGAAATTACACCACTCAGGGAAATAGACAATCGCATGATTGGTGAAGGAAAGCCAGGACCAATCACAAAAAAAATCCAGCAAACTTATTTTTCTACAGTATCAGGGGAATCAAACACACACCATGACTGGCTCACACCAGTCTGAATAAAGCTGCTGCCCCTCGATGGTCTTTCCAGACTCCTATCATGTTCGCATATGTCGTAGACACCCAGCACGCCAACATAGCCCTGTACTCTTTTCTCGAAGAATATTTGGGCCAAACCCAGTCAGTTCCCCTGCCTGCCAGCATTTCATAAAACCTGTCCCATCCAACGTTCAAAATCAATTTTTCCCTATACTTAACTGGTCCACAACATCTTTGGCACAACGAAACCCAATGTTCTTGCACTGAGTATCACGAGGCGGGTAGATGCGTCGCGCTGATCGAGCATCGGCTGGCAAAAACCCCCAGCCACCTCCACGGACAACACCTGTCTTGCCCTCTTTCGGTCCCGTTGGGTTCTCAGTAGGTGCAGTATCATAGTACTTCTGATCGTACCAATCAGAAACCCACTCCATCACATTACC
>CEQE01324486.1_pt1 | contig 17226 bp, 16 predicted proteins | sample 356201 | NCBI WGS metagenome assembly CEQE01 (sample SAMEA2619970, study PRJEB7988) | marine metagenome | biome: marine biome (ENVO:00000447); feature: mesopelagic zone (ENVO:00000213) & marine oxygen minimum zone (ENVO:01000065); material: "saline water (ENVO:00002010), including plankton...
AGCGTATGAGCGAGCGCGACATGTTCTATTTTGGAATTCGGCACGCTCATGTGGACAAGTCGACGGCAGCGGCGATTCCACGACACGCCGAACGGCTAGCTCGTGGATTGCCGTGAATTCAGTCGATCAGCCGTCGACAAGCGACCCGAGCAGCGCGATCCCGAAGAACGCCGACGCGCCCATGAGCTCGGGTCGGATGAACTCCAACCTGTCTTCCGGCGTGTGTATCCGGCTAATGTCTTCGGCCAGGAAGAAGAGCGCCGGGATTCCCGCTTCGAGGAACACCGCGTGATCGGACGATGCGTTGCCCAGCGTGTACTGTCTCAGAATCGTATAGTCCATCGCGTCGCCGGCTGACATCACCGTCGCGGCCAACTCGCCGTCTCCCAGCACCTTGAGCTCGTCTCCCGTGGCAAGAGCATCGTAGTTGATCATCGCGATTATGTCCGCTCGCTGCGACTCCGTGAGGCCGCGCACGTAGTCGAAGCTGCCCAGAAGGCCCTCTTCCTCGGAGCCGAACAGCATGAACCTGACCGTGAACGGATAGGGATTGCCCGCGATGGCCCTGGCAACGGTCATCGTGGTCGCGGTCCCGGACCCGTTGTCGTTTGCGCCGGGCACGTCCGCAACTGTGTCGTAGTGGCCGCCAACGACCACCGATCGGCCGTCGTCGATTGTTCCCTTCATCTCGGCAACCACGTTTCTCGACAGCATGACGCGATTCTCCACCGCAACCGAGGCTGAAAGATCTCCCTGTGCGAGCAGCGCCAACAACGCCTCGCCGTCCTTTTTGGACATGGATACCGCCGGAATCGTCGACAGTGTGGCGAGAGCGCCGCGGAACATGCCGTCGGTCCCGTTGTAAATGATCGCAGCGATTGCCCCGGCGTCCGCGACCCTTGTGACCTTCTCTTCGAACGGAATCGTCCCGCGTTGAATGAGTGCGATCTTGCCGCCCAAGCCTTCGTCGGGAATGTCGTCCGAGTATGCCAGACCCACCGGCGTCACGATGCCCCTCGCCAAACCCTGGGCGGACCGGCTGAGCGGAATTGTTCGGTATGTCGTCGTTGTCGCGAGCGCCACGGAAGACAACTCGATCTCCGAGTCAATTCGTTCCACCGTGAACGGGACGATGGAGGTGTCGTACCCCAACGCCTCGAACTCGGAGGCCAGGAACTGAGCGGCCTCGAGTTCCTGTTCGGTCGCGCTCTCCCGCGGGCTGTAGTCGGCTGTTAGCGCCTCCAGGAACTCCATCGCCTGGCTTCCCAGCTCCGCGATGTCGAAAAGGTTTGACTCTGGCGGGGCGTCGGTTGAAGAAGGACCGGCGGTCGGCGGAGGCGCGAACGACGATGCCGGCCCGGGGCTTGGCGTCGTTATCGGAGCCTGGGCAGTCGGAGCGGGCGTCGAGTTGATCGCGACGGGGGGAGGCGCCACAGGGGTCGGCGTCTCCACTATCGGAACAATCGGGGATGCGGTCGGCGCGGGTATGGCAGTCGAAACGGGGTCCGGCGGCGTCGGAGCCGTCGATGCCGGATCGCCACAGGCTAACGCCAGCGCCAGCGCAACTGGGGCCAGGTAGGCGGCGAGTAGTTTTAGGTTACGAAGGCGAAGGCTGGTCAACGACAAGATCAGTTGCTCCCGTGTTGGTGTGTTCGATCCTTCAATCTGAAGGTTAGATGCGTCTGAGGTGTGTAACGATGATGGGATGCACGAAGATAGGCGAGGCGCCTCATACTTGAGCGCGTGGACCGCCGGTCCCGACGCCAGGTTTGATGCCGCCTCCCAGGAACGCGGGCGCCCACCAGTTCGCTGCGCTGAACAGGCGCATCAACGCCGGAACCAATAAGGCGCGCACGATGGTCGAGTCGATGAAGATCGCCAGAGCGGTCCCGAATCCCAGCGCTTTGACGATCAGGATGTCGCCAGACGCGAAACCGGCGGACACCAGGATCAGCACGAGAGCTGCGCTCGTTATGATACGCCCGGAGCGCTCCATGCCGATGGCGACCGCGTCGGCGTTGTCGCCGTTCGCTTCGTACTCTTCCTTGACGCGGCTGAGCAAGAACACCTCGTAGTCCATGCTCAGCCCGAACACGATCGAGAACAGTAGAATCGGCACCGACGCTTCGATGAAGCCCTCGGACGTGAACCCGAGAATGGACTGGAAGTGGCCCTGCTGGAACACGAACACCAATGCGCCAAAGCTGGCGAGGATGCTCATCACGTTCAACACCACGGCCTTCAGCGGCAGAAGAACCGATCGGAACAGCAGGAATAACGCCACGTACGTCACGACGGCGACGTAGACGACGATCTTCGGAAAGTCCGAGTACATGCGGTCGACGGTGTCCTGAAGGTCGGGAGTCGCACCCGTAAGATACGTTGTGAGGTCTCCGCCGGGAGGCGACGCTCGTATGTCCTCGACGAGCGCTCTGGCATCGTCCGAAACCGGCGCGCCTCGGGGCACGATGCGGATCAAGTTGGCCGTACGATCATCGCTCACCAACTCGTCAAGGGCTCGTGCGATCAGCGGCCCGCCGAGCGTTTCGGGCGACGGTGACGCATACAGGAACTGAAGCTGTTCCCGATCCACGTTCATCTCCGGCGACACGATGCTGTCCACGCGCGCGACCCTGGGGTCGGCCTTTACCCGCTCGACGAAATCGTACGCGGCGCCAACGTTCTCAGGCGAGAGTGCCGACGTGGGCGAGGTCGTGACGGCGATCACTTGCACCAGCTCTCCGGCCCCGAACTCTTCCGCCACGAGGTCCCACCCGACCTTCGCCTCGGATTCCTCGGGAAGAATCGATGCCCATGGGCTGCCCAACCGCACGTTCAGGAACGGCGCGCCCAACAACAGCAAACCCACGGTCACCGGCACGGCGACGGCGACGGGATGTCGCATGACCCAGCGCGAGAGGCGACGCCAGAACCGTCCGCTCTCCACTCCGTGCGGCACGATCGACAACGCGTTGATGTTTCCGCCAAGCACCGCCAACAGCGCAGGTATCAGCGTCAGCGCGATCAATAGCGAAAAGAAGATCACCGTAATCCCGCCTACGCCGAGGGACCGGAGCATCATAAACTTGAACAACAACAACCCGGACAAACCGATCATCGACGTGCCCGCGGAGAATACGATGGCCTTGCCTGCGGTCGCCATCGTGACGCGCACGGCATCGGCCACCTCTCGCCGCTCCAGCTCCTCGCGATAACGGCTAACCATCAGCAGCGAGTAGTCCACCGCCATGCCCAAGCCCAAGAAGGATGCGATGTTCAGGACGAAGATCGACATGTCAGTGAACTGGGCCAGAGCGTAGACCAGGGCCAACGTCACGACGATGCTCAAGCCGCCCATGGCCAGCGGCAATCCTGCGGCGAACACCCCTCTGAACACGATGAGCAAGGCGATCAGGAGCACGGGCAGCGTAATGATCTCGGCGCGCCTCAGGTCGTGTTCGCTCGCCTCGTTGAGGTCGGCGAATATGGCGATGCCGCCCGTCACCCAGACATCGAGCTCGCTCTGCTGCAAACCCGACCGGATCTCCGAAACGAGCTCCACCGCTGAATCGATGTTGATGTCGAGAGAGACAAATGCGTAGGTCGTCCGTCCGTCCGGCGAGACCATGTTTTCGTCGAGCGTGTTGTGGTACGTGACGATTCGCTCGACGGCCGGGATCTGCGTGAGGGGAGCCGTTGCCCGCTCCACCGCCCGCGCGTAGCGCGCATCGGCGACCGTGAGATCGTCGGACGAGAACACCAGCGTGACCGACGTCTCGGGGATGTCGAGCCGCTCGGCCATCAGGCGCAGGGCCTGCCTGGATTCGGTGTCAGAGTCCCCGAAACCAGACCTCAGAGCCGAAGTCGCTCGCGGAGCGAACGGCAGGCTGGCCAGCAGCACCGCCACCCAAAAGGCGATTACCCACCATCTGGCCCGAACGACCCACGCCCCAAGCGAATCCAGCATCTGACGGCCTAGGCCATCCAGCCGACAAGAAGGCGGAAAGTCACCGAGGACTCGTCGGAGTAATCAGCCAATCGCCGTGCTCGCTCTCAGAGATGACTAACCCATGAGGCCTGCACACGGCATGATGCTTGGATGATAGCTCTGTCGGCGGATGAGCGATCACCAACTTCACCAGCGGAACGCTTTGCTCTTGAGATGCCTCACCGATCATGGACAGTATTTCACTGAAAAAAGCCGGGGCGAAGCCGAGCACGCCTTGCAGGTCAATCTCGAAGCTGCCGTGGCTTTCGTGGACTGCCTGGGCAATATCCGACGCGATGGTCCTGGCCGTCTCCCGCGAACCAAGAACGTTCTTGGGTATCAACTCCCTGACGTTGACACTCGTCACGAGTCACCGCTCAACATGGGATCGATGCAACAACAATAGTACCTGGAAACAGTCTGCTCTTGCCTGCTCGACGTAAATCCTTGGTCATGTGAAAGATCCCGCGACCTGATTGGATCAGCAGCGTTCGTCCGGTCTGCAGAGTGTCCTCGGCGACACCGAATAGGCCGAAACCCCGTACGTTGTCACCGGTTCCGGTTACACCTTCTTCCCTGGCAAGGTCGGCAGCTACCCAATCGAAGGGGAGTCGTTCCGTGAATTGTCTGTTTTGCCGTAGCGACTGCCTTATGCCAATCCCGCCATCTGCCACGGCGCACACGATTGCAGGTTTGGACGGGAAACCGTTGAGATGGATCAGGCCGAATGAACCGATCCGAGAGTCCGCGTGCTCGACAGCGTTGTTGGCGAGTTCGATGAACGATTCTCCCACAACCGGTATCAGGTTTGCAGCAACCCGACCTGTTCGCGCCAATACCTCGGACGCATTGTTGGCGGCTTCCTCTACTTCATGCCGGGAATCGAATTTTGTCAGTGCCAGTATCGGCAGTGAATCATAGGGTCGATCGAAACCGCGATCGGCAACGTCAGCGCCTGATGCGCTAAGGATGCTGAGTAACATTGTTGATCGCAGGTAATTGGTCGGTTCAATGGCGTCGGGGAGCCGCAGCCCGCATTCGTCACTGCGGATTCGGACGAGCAGAGCGTACACCAAGCACCACATGGCGGCGGCAGGCGCGACGGATTGGCATCGGCTGAGGTCGATTACAACCCGGCGATGGCTGAACGCCGGATCGCGCGGGTCGTGGTTGCTTTGCTTGGCCCGAAGGTCGCCGGAATTCCGGAAGACCTCCGGGGCTTCGATTACCAACACGATAGCTCACCCAGAGTATCGGGGCGGGGATCACGTCGATGCCCTACCCGCTACTCCTCGAGACCTGTCAGCGGAGGTTGCTGGGCGCCATTGCGGCCGTTGCCGTTCTTGGCTTTGCCGTTCGCCTTGCCCTTGCCGTTCGCTTTGCCTTTTCCGTTGCCCTTCGCCTTCGAGTCTGCCTTGTCGTCGCCGTCGTCGAGGTCCAGATCGCTTACGACGGCGATCGAGGACACGAAGTCGCCGCTTGCAGGCTTGAAGATGGTCACGCCCTGTGTGGCGCGACCCATGCTGCGGATCTCCGACAGATTTGTGCGCAGCACCTGCGCCTGTTCCGAGACCACGTAGACCTCTTTGCTGTCGTCGATGATCTTGGCATCGGCGACGGGGCCGGTCTTGGTCCGGATATTGAACGTCTTGATGCCTATGCCGCCCCGGCCCTGAGTGCGGTACGAGTCGAGAGGCGTCAGTTTACCGAATCCCAGCCGGCTGATTACCAGCAGCCTGTGTTCCGGCGAGCCGACATCCATGGAGACAATGGTGTCCTCGCCTCGCAACGACATGCCTTTGACGCCGCCCGCGGCCCGCTGTCGCAGTGGAACGGCCATCACGGGGAACCTGATGGACATGCCGTTTTCGGAGACGAAGATCACGTCCTCGCCCTCCGAGGCCATCCTCACCGAGACAAGCTCGTCGTCTTGTTTGAGGTTCATGATGATCAGCCCGGATGCCCGGATGCTCGACACCGAGCTGAGGGCGATTCTCTTTATCCTTCCGGTGCGGGTGGCCAGTACGACGTATCGATCGACCCCGTTCTCCAGTTCCTGCTTTGTGATGTCGATGATCGCACTGATCTTCTCCGTGTCGCCGACGGCGAGCACGTTGACCACGGGAACGCCTCTGCTGTTGCGTTGGGCGTCTGCTCGCAGTTCGTAGGCGGTCAGCGAAAAGACCCTGCCTTTGTTCGTGAAGAACAGCAACCTTGTGTGGGTGTCGACGACGAGTATGTGCTTCACCGCGTCGTCGTCGCGTTTGTTCATGCTGACGACGCCTTTGCCGCCGCGATGCTGATTGCGGTAGGTGCTCGCCAGGATCCGTTTGACGTATCCTGCGCGGCTGAGCGTGACAACGATCTGGTCATGGGGCTCAAGGTCCTCACGGTCGAGATCGTGAGCGTCGCCGCTGATGTTCGTGCGTCGCTTCGAGCCGTATTTCTTTTTGATGGCTGCCGTCTCGTCTTTGACCTCGGCGAGCACCTTCTGGTCGTCGGCGAGAAGCTCTTCCATCTCTCGGATGGATTCCTGAAGTTCTTGGTACTCTTGCTCGAGGCGCTCACGCTCCAGGGCGGCCAGGCGCCTTAGCTGCATGTCCAGGATGGCCTGCGCCTGGGGTTCGTCGAGTCCGAACCGGGCGATTAGTTCGCCGCGGGCGGCCTCCGCGCTGTCGGAAGCCCGTATCAGTCGGATGACCTCGTCCAGGTTGCTGATCGCGATCCGCAGACCAGCGAGGATGTGGGCGCGTTCGCGGGCCCGCCTGAGATCGTATTCGGTCCTGCGGCGGACGACCTGCTGGCGGAAGATTATGAACTGGTGCAGCGCCTCTCTGAGCGTGATGATGCGCGGCATCCCGTCCACGAGGGCCAGCATGTTGGCCGAGAACGAGCTCTGCAGCGCCGAGTGTTTGTACAGGTTGTTGAGGACTATTTGCGGCTGAGTGCCGCCGCGCAGCTCGAACACGACCCGCATGCCGTGCCGGTCGGATTCGTCGCGGATTTCGCTGATGCCCTCGACCCGTTTCTCCTTGACCAAGCCTGCGATCTTTTCGACCAGCGCGGCCTTGTTGATCTGGAAGGGCAGCTCCGTGATGATTATCTGCATCCGGTTCGTGCGGGGTATCTCCTCGATCTCGGCTTTGGCCCGAACGATGATCTGCCCTCGGCCTGTGGTGTATGCGTTTCGAATGCCCTCGCGTCCCATGATCGTGGCGCCTGTCGGGAAGTCAGGGCCCTTGACGTATTTCATGAGGTCTTCAGAGGTCGCGTTGGGGTTGTCGACCAGGTGGATGACGGCGTTGCACACCTCGGTCGGGTTGTGAGGCGGGATGTTGGTCGCCATTCCGACTGCGATGCCAGACGCCCCGTTGATCAGGAGATTCGGCAGCCTGGCGGGAAGCACGAGCGGCTCTTGGAGAGAGCCGTCGAAATTCTCCGCGAAGTCGACGGTTTCCTGGTCGATGTTGGCCAGCATCTCGTTGGCCACCGGCGCCAAGCGGGCTTCTGTGTAACGCATAGCCGCCGCGGGGTCGTTGTCCTGGCTGCCGAAGTTGCCCTGACCGTCCACCAGCGGAACACGTAGGCTGAACGGTTGAGCCATTCGGACCATCGCGTCGTAAACGGCCAGCTCGCCGTGGGGGTGCCACTTGCCGAGCACCTCGCCAACCAGACGCGCGCTCTTCTTGTGAGGGGTGCCGGGCCTCATGCCGAGGTCGTTCATGGCGAACAGGATGCGACGCTGAACCGGCTTGAGACCGTCACGGATGTCGGGCAGCGCCCTGGCCACGATGACGCTCATCGCGTAATCCAGGTAGGAACTGCGCATCTCGTCGACGATCTGGGTGGGCCGGATGAATCCGAACTCGGTCTTGGTTACCATTGACGACTCCTGATGCTGAGTTCAGTTCTTGACTCGGTCAACGGCGCCGAGTTGACGCCGGACCGCCGTGCACGGTTGGCACGGCATGATTTGAGCGGGTTACGCAAGCTTCGCGGTCGGGGCCGTTGACTCGACGAAACCCCCGTGTTCGGGGGCTGGGCGCCGCGGAGGATCGGACAACCTTGGCGCAAGCGGGCGGAAAATAAGAAATTCACTGTATGGAGTGGTTTGGGTCTTGCATGTATACAACATATAGAATTTAACGGAGTAATTATACCAGTTTGGCGCCCAAACTTCACCCCTTTTGAACGGCGCTCAACCTCTCGGCTGCGCGCTCAACAAGCGACTGGAACAAACGGTCAAAATGTGGAGGGACCTCGAGGCGCCTTTCGGGGTGGAATTGCACCCCGATCACCCATCGATGGTCCGGGCTTTCGAGCGCTTCGATGATCCCGTCTTCGAGCGAATAGGCCGACGCCAGCAGCGATCGCGACTTGTGCGCGTCGCGAGATCCGTGATGGTGGCGGCTGTTGACGCGAACGAACCCTCCGGAGCCTACCACCGCCGCCAATTTACTCCCGGGCGCGATGTAGATTCGGTGGTACACGGACTCGCCCGCCGTGACGGCGTGGGCTTCCAGATCTCTGATCAGAGAACCGCCCATGGCCACGTTCAAGACTTGCATGCCGCGGCAGATGCCGTATATCGGGAGGTCGGCGTCCAGGGCTTCCCGAGCCAGGGCGATCTCCATTTCGTCGCGCTCGAGGTTCAGCAACAGTTTTTCGTCCGCTCCGAGCGTGTCGCCATAGTTCGATGGGTGGATGTCTGCTCCTCCTGACAAGACCAGGGCCTGCGCTCGCCCAAGCACCTCTTGGGGAGTGACGCGATGTTCCGGCAGCACCACCCACGGCGTGCCGCCCGCACGCTCGACGCAGGCGGTGTACGGCTCGGCGTACTTGGCCTTGCTCGCCGTTACGGCAACGATCGGATTGTCGGGGTTCGAACTCAATTCCGTTGATTCTCCTAGCGTTGCTGGGCGGTCGCAATCACTTTGTGCGTTGGGTGAGACGATCGATGCCCAGTCGGACGATCCTGCCGTTCGCCGACGGCTTCAGGGCGCATGATACGGCCGGCAAGACATGCTGTCCCCTGCGAGGACCCAGATCCTTCACTACGTTCAGGATGACAGATCGGCGTTCAGGACGACTGATAGGCGCCGACTCGCTCTCTTGCAGAATCGCCCACGTATTTGTCGGGGCGACGGTCAAGCGATCTCATGCTCGATGGCGTCAGTGGAACTTGGGCGGCCGGTTCTCCCGAAACGCCTCCAGTGCCTCGCGATGAGCTTCGCGACCCTGAGATTCACGGAAGATCACGCTTTCGTCTGCCAGCACCTTGTCGATATCGTGTTCGAGGTAGTCCTGGTGGACAAGCCGTTTGACTTGCCCCAAGTTCCAGGTAGGGTTGTCGGCGATATTCGTGGCCAGCTCCACGGCCTTGTCGAGCATCTCGTCATCCGGATACACGTGGTTGACCAGCCCGATTCGATAGGCCTCGGCCGCCATGATTATCTCGCCGGTCAACATCAGCTCGAGCGTCCGCCCAAGGCCGATCAGGTAGACGGCGTAGTGGGTGCTGGCCACCTCGGGGGTCACGCCGACGCGGAGGAACCGAAATGACAACCTCGCGCTTTCGGCGGCGACGCGAACATCGCATGTCAGCGTGCGAGTCAGGCCTTCGCCAATTGAGGCGCCGTTTATCGCGGCCACTACCGGTTTCGCTGACTTTATCATGTCGATCCAGGTTTGTTCGGGCGGGGCCGGACGCTCGTCCGGCGCCACACCGTGCACGCGGGCCTCGAAGCCACTAATATCCGCCCCCGAGCAGAAGCCTCTGCCCGCCCCCGTCCAGACTATCGCGCCGATCGAGTCGTCTTCGTTCCACTCGGCGATCTGGGTGCGGAGCTCCTGGTCCATCAGGCGGGTCATGGCGTTCAGCCTGTCCGGCCGATTCATCGTGAGAATCCCCACTCGCCCTCGAACTTCAGTCAGAATCTGTTCGTATGCCATCCGTACTCTCCTCAGCTTGATCGTCAGGGTCAGCGACCGCCTAATCGGGCCAATCTTAGCACAATAGTTCCTGCCTTGCCGTTCGTGTCTGTCGCTAGTAGGATTGGACCATCGGAAGGCCCCAAAACCAACTGAGGGTCGCACTATGAAGATCACCGACGTCAAAGCCGTGTACCCCAAGTACAGCCACGTCCAACCTTCGTGGCGCACGCACTTCTGGCAGATCGTGGTGCGAGTCGAATCCGACACCGGAATCGTCGGTTACGGCTATGGCGGCGGCGGAGTTGCATCCGTCGAGGTCGTGAACCGACACATGGGCGAGTTGCTGGTCGGCAGGCGCCTGGACAGCGTCGCCGACATCACGGCGGCCTGGGATGCTCTGTACGCTGCCTCCATACCGTACGGCAGGCGCGGCATCGGCGTCATGGCGCTCAGCGGCATCGACCTGGCGCTGTGGGACCTACTCGGCAAGGCGGAAGGCGTCGCCGTCCACGAACTCATCGGCCAGCGCACGAAGGGCGCCGTCCCGGCGTACGCCACCGGGGCCGACGCCGAATGGTACGCGGAGATGGGCTTTACGGCCCACAAGTTCCCCCACCGATTCGACGGCGACGAAGCCGGTTACGAGACGGCGGTCGATCGCGCGTCGAAGGCTCGGGACATCTTCGGACCGGACGCGCGGATCATGATCGACGCCTACATGTCCTGGAACACGGAAGTCACCCTCGAGATGGCGGAGCGATTGGCCGAGTTCAACATCTACTGGTTCGAGGACGTGCTGACTCCGGACGACCTGGAAGGCCAGGGCGCGCTGCAGTCGAGGGTCAAGCCCGTGCTGATCGCGGGCGGCGAGCACGAGTTCACGCAGTACGGCTTTCGCGAGGTCGCATTGACCGGGGCTTTGGACCTCTGGCAGCCGGATATCACTTGGTGCGGCGGCATCACGGCCGGGCTCCGCATCCTCGACATCGCGCGCGGCGTTGGTGCTCCTGTCGCTCCCCATCGAGGCGGCGAAGTCTGGGGCCTGCACCTGATCGTGGCGTCCGACTGCATGGACCTGGCCGAAGTCCTGCCCGGCTCACGCGGCGCGCCCAAAGACGAACTCTGGCGCGGTGAGCCACGCGCCGAAGACGGCCACATCGAGCCGACCGACGGCCCCGGCTTCGGCGTTACGCTCAACGACGCAATGGTGTGATTACCGATGCAGGGGAGCTTGGCAGTCTCGTTCAGCGTCCGGCCTTCCGTCCCTAGAGTCCCTTCGGTCCCTCGCCGCTTTCGATTCGGGCGCCGCTGCCAGCCGCCGACGCCTACCGGTTGACCGTCTTGACCACCGCCTGGATGTAACCGTACGTGTACGCGAAGCCAACCAACCGCGAGTTGTCGCCTGCCATCTCGGGGACGTGATCCGGCATGAGCATGTACGGGTAGCCTACTTCTTTGTACGCCTCCGCGGCCTTCAGCATGTCCACGTCGCCGTCGTCGATAAACGTCTCCACGAAGTCGAGGCGCTTGCCCTTGATGTTGCGGAAGTGGACGTTGAAGATCCGGTTTCGGCTTCCGAAGTAGCGAATGACATCGTAAATCTCCTCGCCCGGCTTCTCCAGCATCTCGGAGACGGTCCCCTGGCAGAAGTTGAACCCGTGGTTCGGGCTCGGATGCAGGTCGATGAACTTCTTCAAGCCTTCGATGCTGCCCAGCACTCGATCGACGCCTCTGAACTCGTTTGGAATCGGCATACTCGGGTCGTGCGGGTGGAGCGCCATTCGAACGCCGTACTCGTCGGCCACGGGCATGACTCGTTGGACGAAGTAGTCGATCCGCTCCCACATGGTGTCGGCGTCTGTCGGTCCGGCGATGGTCAGCGGCGGGTTCCCGGCGACGGCCTCCGCGTAGCTGAACGCGCGGCTGGACGCTCCGCCCCGCCATTGTTGTCGCTCGGTGCTCACGACGCCGAGCAGAGTCAGGTTGTACTTGACCGCCGGGATTCCCGCCTCGGAGCAAGCGCGGATCATGTTGCAGATGGCCTCGATTTCACGGTCTCGTTCGGGGCTCTTGCCCAGCATGATATTGGGCTTCTCCGCGCGCGAGATCTCGACGGACGACAGCGGCAGCGGAACCATGTCCAGCGTAAGACCGAACGACTTGACGTGTTCCCTGTACCGGGTCAGAAGCTCCGGCGTCCAGTCGTCCTCCCGACCGGGCGGATAGCCGCAGATGTGCTCTAGGCCAAGCTGCGCGAAAACCCGATAGTCGTCATCAGACCGAGCTCGAAATTGCGTGCCAACGTACATGCGGTTCTCCTTCTGTGCCCAACCATTCAGGGCATGCTATCGTTTTCATTCTCAGGAACGCGAGCGGCGCCGGCTCTACTCAGACGTGACCTGATACGCCCAGATCTGGTGAAGCACCTCTCGATCCCCCCTCACACTTGACACGGAAGGCGCCGTGACCTCGATCAACTTGCACGATCCCGAGGCGACGAGGGCCTCCTGGACATCCTTGAAACCGTGGCTTTCGTAGATGTCGGGCCTAATGCTGAATACGACGTGGCCTCCCGGTTGGGTGACTCGGACGAATTCTTCAATAGAGCGGGCGGGAGCGTGCCCGAGCGTAAGGACGCCGACGCATATGGTCCCGCCGAAGGAGTTGGACGGGAAGTCCAATCGCTCGCCCAGCACCATCAAGTGCATCGCGCCGTAGACGCCTTTGGCGCGAGCTTCTTCGAGCATGCCCTCCGACATGTCGATCGCCACGAGGTCGTTGAATCCGAGCCGACGCAACTCCCGGCCGACCAGTCCCGTACCGGCGCCCGCGTCGAGAACTCTGGCGTCTTTAGACACATACCGGGCGAACAGCTCGGCCGTATCGCGCGGTCCGACATACCCGAGACCATCTTCCATGTCCCTATCGTATTCGGCGCCCCACTCGTCGTAGCGCCCCGTCAAATCTTCGTTGTCTTTGGCTTCATAAACCCACTGGACTCTGTTCTGTGGTTCCAAATTCGGTCTCCTGCGTGATATGAGTTTGTTAGGCGAAATCGGGATGTGGGTTGAGCGACCGTGACGTCACTCGAGAACCGCGACTCGATGTGCGTCGATCCACTCCCAGTCCAACTCGTATCCGATCCCCGGCGCCGTTGGGGCTTCGATGACTTGGCGCTCGTTCAGCTTAATGTCTTCGACGAGGCCGAATTGGTGGGCGGCGGCGGGCATCCAGTACTCGTAATACGCGCAATTGCTCACCGAAAAGATCACATGGAGATTGGCGGCGTTCAGCAGTGAATTGCCAGCCGTGCCGATTTCGCAGTTCATGCCGAATCCCTCGGCCATCGAGCAGAGCTTCTTGAGCCCGGTGATGCCCAGTTTCGCCGCAGTGCCTCGAACCAGCCGTGAGGCTTGCTGCCGGATCATGTGGGCGGCTTCGTAATACTGGAGTTCCGGTTTGTCGCTCATGCACAGCGGCGTCTCGAGCCGTTCGGTAAGCTGCGCAATGGCGTCGTGGTCAGTGTAGAGCACCGGGTCTTCGAACCAGTAGAAGCCGTTGTCGTCCAACGCCCGACCGATGTCGTACGCCTTGCGGAAATCGTAGCCGTTGTTCGGATCCAGCATTAGCTCCATGTCGTCATCGACGGTGGCGCGGACGCTGTCCACCATGTCGATCACGTCTCGAGTCGCCATGACGCCTGGATGTATCTTGTACGCCCGAAAGCCCTCCGCCTGGATCTGCTGGGCTTCCTCGACGTAGCCTTCCGGCGTGGTGTGGCGCGGCGGGTATGTTGCGTAGACCTCGGTTTCGTAGCGCTGGGCGCCGAGGAGCTTGTACACGGGCGCTCCGGCGGCCTTTCCGGCGATGTCCCACAGGGCGACGTCCACGGGCGCCCAGGCGGTCATGCTCAAGCCGCGCCGTCCGCGCAGTATCGCGAGCCTGCTCCAGAGCCACTCACGTTCCGAAGGGTCGCGGCCCACGAGTTCCGGCTTGAGGACGTTCAGGATGGCGCCGAATTGGGCATGGCCCCCTCCTCTGAACGCGCCGACAAAGCAGTTGCCCTCGACGCCCTCGTCGGTGAAGATGCGGAGCACGCCCTGCTCGACTTCGCCGGAGAACCGGCCTAGGTCCGAGTCGAGCCCCGTGTCCGGCAACGCCCGACGGACCACCTCGATCTTGATGTCGGTGATTTTCATGTGACGTCCAACCTGTATCCTGCAATTTTCCGCGTCCAATTATATACTCTGGCTGCACCGGCGCCACGAACCCCAACAGAACGGAGCTAACGCATGCGCCTAGCCTTGCTCGGAATGTCTCACGAGACCAACACTTTTTCACGCGTGCCGGCCACGTACGACCGTTTCAGCATTCATCGAGGCCATGAGATCGTCCAGCAGTTCGGGGAGTCGCACACCACCAACGCGGGCTTCCTGGAGATCGGCGAACGGCCAGACGTGGATGTCGTGCCGCTCATGTTCGCCTCGACCGGGCCCATCGGCACGATCACGAGCGACGCCTTCGAACGCATTGTCGGTGAGTTGCTCGATCTTCTGCGCGACAACGGACCATGGGACGGTGTGCTGCTGTCGCTTCACGGCGCCGCGGTGTCCGAGAGGCGCCCCGATGCGGATGGCGAGATCACGGCTCGCGTCCGTGACCTGGTTGGCCCGGATGTCCCGGTCGGGATGACCTTGGACCTGCATGGCAACGTCACGCAGAAGATGATCGCAAACACCACCGTCGCGACGTTCTATCGCTCCAACCCGCACCTGGATCCGCGCCCGCGCGCCCTGGAATGCGCGGAGCTGATCGTTCGCACAATCAACGGCGAGATTCGCCCGGTGCAGGCGCTGGAGATGCCGCCAGTGGTCATCAACATCGTCAAACAGTTCACCGGCGAGGAGCCGATGGCCAGCGTGATACGCGACTGCGAGACAGCGATCCAGAGGCAGGGAATCCTCACCGCCAGTGTAGCCGAGGGTTATCCGTACTCCGATGTCGAGGAGATGGGCATGTCGTTTCTGGCCGTCGCCGATGGCGACGAATCCGCCGCACGGGACGCGGTCCGTTGGATGGCCCGCAGGGCGTGGGGCATGCGCGAGCAGTTTGTGGTCGACACGCCGTCGCCGGAAGAGGCCCTCCGTCAGGCGATGGCAGAAGACGAGGGACCCGTCGTGCTGATGGACGTCGGCGACAACATTGGCGGCGGCAGCTCCGCGGACTCGACAGTGATTCTGGCGGCAGCGCAGCGTCTCGGCGTCACGAGCTTCCTGCAATCGCTCTACGATCCCGAGGCGGTGGCTCACTGCGTCGAATCAGGCGTCGGTTCTGAAGTGACCTTGGATGTCGGCGGCAAGACCGACGACATGCACGGGTCACCGGTGCGAGTGACCGGTCGGGTCCGCGCGATGACTGACGGCCTCTACGAAGACCCGAACCCGACTCACGGTGGCTGGCGGTACTACGACGGCGGGACCACCGTCGTGCTCGAGACGACCGACGGGCACACGCTCCTGCTCACCAGCGAGAGGACAGGCAACACGACCCGGGAGCAGATGTACTCGGCGGGAATCATGCCGGAGCGGTTCAAGATAGTGGTCGCCAAGGGCGTCGTTTCGCCCCGGCCCGCCTACCAGCCGATAGCCTCGCGCATCATCCTGGTCAACTCTCCGGGCGTCACCACATCCGACCTGTCGTTCTTCACGTACCACAGACGAAGGGTCCCGCTGTACCCGTTCGAGGAAGATGCGGCATACTGACTACTTTGGCGCGCTTTCCATAGGCTGGATTGTCGGGTAATATAGTTGCGAGGCGCGCCATCTGAAGACGCGCTCAAGAAGGAGTTGGTATGGGCAAAGCTGCAGGCAGCGGCCTACTCTTCGCGGGAATCATTCTCTTCATCATGGGCGCCGTCCTGAGATGGGACCTGATCGACTGGCTGATCGACATCACGGGGTTGTTGCTCATCGTGATCGGCGTCATTCTCGCCATCGTCGGGATCGTTCAGATGATGTCCGGAGGCAAGTCCGGCTCAAGCGACTACTGACACGACTCCAACCATCTTGAGAAGCTAATCCGGCCACGCCTGGCGCGAGGCCGAACCCAGGAGGTCAAGGCATGGGTGTGCTTACCCGAATGTCAACAATCGTGAAATCGAAAATGAACCGCATTCTCGACAATGCGGAAGATCCGCGCGAGACTCTGGACTACGCTTACGAGAAGCAGCGTGAGATGCTTCAGAACGTCAAGCGTGGCGTCGTTGAGATGGTGACGACGAAACGCCGGCTTCAACTGCAGGCCGAGAAGGTCAAAGCCAACATCTCGACGGTGGAGAACCAGGCGCGTCAGGCGCTGGCAGCCGGACGAGAAGACCTCGCCCGCATGGCTTTGCAGCGCAAACAGGCGGCGCTGATCGAGCTCGAGGGTCTAGACCAGCAGGTCGCTCAATTGGAGATCGAACAGGAGAAACTAACACACGCCGAACAACGGCTCCAAGCCAAAGTCGAAGCCTTCAAGTCCAAGAAAGAGATCATCAAGGCCCAGTACGGGGCCGCGCAGGCACAGGTCCGCATCGGGTCGGCGCTGTCTGGGCTGTCCGAAGAGATGGGCGACGTTCAACTTGCCGTGGAGCGCGCCGAGGGCAAGACCGAAACGCTTCGGGCCAAGGCGGGCGCCATCGACGAGCTCGCCGAACTGGGCGTGCTGGACGATGTCTCCGGAACCGCCGGCGATCCGCTGAGCAGGGAGTTGGAACAACTCACCGCGTCCCAGAACGTAGAGGACGAGTTGGCCGCGTTGCGAGGCGGGCCATCGCCTGACGACAAGAAAGCGCTGCCAGGAGGATAGAACGATGATAGTTCGCATACTGACCGAAGGCCAGTTCAACCTCCCAGGCGCGTTCATCGACGATTTGAATGAGCTTGACAACCAGCTTGTTGAGGTCGTGGCGGCGGAAGACCAAGCGGCGTTTGAGCGCCAATTGAAAGCGATGCTCGACCTCGTCCGAGAGAAGGGCACGCCTGTCCCCGTCGACGAGATAGTGGAGTCGGACCTTGTCCTGCCGGAGCCTGACATAACGCTCGTCGAGGCCGAAGAGCTGTTCGTCGGCGAAGGCTTGCTGCCGGGGTAATCCGCGACAGGAATCACCGGAAACACTACGGGGCGCCCCGATGCTAATGGGCGCCCCGTTTTCATTCAGTTCCGGCTGATCACCGACGGACTCACGGTCCATTGGACCTCGCCTGCGGATCACTCTTCCGTAGGGGAGGGTTTCCAACCATCTGTTCCAATATATTCATAGA
>CEQE01030987.1_pt1 | contig 17215 bp, 21 predicted proteins | sample 356201 | NCBI WGS metagenome assembly CEQE01 (sample SAMEA2619970, study PRJEB7988) | marine metagenome | biome: marine biome (ENVO:00000447); feature: mesopelagic zone (ENVO:00000213) & marine oxygen minimum zone (ENVO:01000065); material: "saline water (ENVO:00002010), including plankton...
GTGTTATTAACAGTAATCTGGGAATTTGCGGAAGAAGCCTGAATCTTTTTCCAATCCCCTACACTAGGGCTGGTGCTTGTTCCATTTGCATTAGTGTCACCTGCATATGAATCATCGTGGCATGAGGTAATAATAACCGGGCTTGTGCTGGTAGCACTACCAATAATAACTTTGCCATTTGTCAAAATAATAGATCTATTAGACTGCATCTTAACAATAACTCCAGGCTCAATAGTTAAAGTGTCACCATTCTTAACCTGTATATCTCCAGTTACTATATATGGACTGTTAGTAAAGGACATAAGCCCCCCAGCGCCAGAAGGATATCCATTAAGATTTGTTGCAGAATGTGCTTGATTCGCAAAACCCATAACAAGCAAAAATCCGACCAATATAAAAATACTTAGTCGGATAACACCATAATAAATTAGGCCTTTTCCTCCCATTCAATATAATAATACATTCCTTAAACCCAAAAAACAATATTATCCAGCACCATTCCACTCCGGAACCTTTGTTAAGGCAGATCCGTCAGAAACCTTCACAACACGCACCCGCGAGCCGGCAACGCACGCAGCATATTGGGCGCCCAAAGAACGCGCATCGCAAAGCGCGCGCTCGCACGTATCGCTAAATGCCGTATCATGCACCCAGTCCTCGCGGCACTTCGCAACCAAAAACGGCTTGTTATGAGCCATGTCTTTGTAGCACACAATATCAGCCACATGAGCATTAGATCCTCCAGCAACCAGCACATCAAAAACAATCCTGCTTGGCGGATAGTGGCACACATCAATTAAATCAAAATAGAATTTCGCGCGAACCCTAGCTGCTGCATCAAATACATCTAGTTCATAGGTTTGTTTATCAAATATCAGCCATGGCTGAATAAGTTGTAAAGGTATGGTATACATAGTTTGTTTTTGTTACTTATAAATATCTTTTCTATGGCCAAGATCAAACACAAAAACAACTAGTTCTTTCTTATATATCCCATATAAAACTCTATATGGAAAAATTTTAACAGAATAACAATCCTTAAATGGACTGCTTAATTTTTTGCCTATATATGGATTTTGTGCTAATTGCAGAAAAGCAACATGAATTCTAGTTTGAGCTCTTTTTGGAAGCCTTTCCAGTTTTTTTTCTGCGCTTGGCTTTAGTTGAACTTCGTACCTCATATGTTGGTTTATTTTTTTCAGCAAGAACATACCCCTCTTTGGCAAGAAGCTCATCAAGGGTAGTGTAATTTTTATATTCTCCAGATGCAATGTCTTGATTTAGTTCATCAATATCCTTTTGCAAATCAGGAAACTCCTGCATAACCTCAATAGTTTCTTTCATAGACTCATATTCATCAGCAGACATAATAACTGCTTTTGCTTTGCCGTTTTCAGTAAGAATATAGTGTGTGTCTGGTTTTTGAACCTCCTCAGCAAGTTTAAAAATATTCTTACGTGCATCAGAGATAGATGTTGATTTTGGGCTCATATGATTGATATTAGTATATGTACATAATAGCGTACATCATAAAAGGCCACAAGTTAATACTTGTGGATAAATAGATTCTTCGCCTTGCTCAGAATGACGCCGTGCGTCACATCATTTGCTTCTCCTTAAAACTAAAATACGATGAATTACCGACAATTACATGATCCACTAATATAATATCAATTATCTTGCCCGCATTAATCAATTGCTGAGTAACTGACTTATCTTTATCTGATGGATTAACATCTCCAGAAGGATGATTGTGAGCAATAATTACCCCGGCAGCGCTGAATTCAAAAGCAGGACCAAACACCTCACGCGGATGCGCTACATTCTCTGAAAGCGTTCCAATGGAAATTACTTCGTCATGGATGAGCTTGTTGCGCACATTAAGATACAATCCACGAACAATTTCTTTTTTTGCATTCTGAATATCTTTAAGATAATTAAACACATCATCAGCTCCGCGGATCGTAGGCATACGGCTTGTATCTTCTTGATAAAATCTGCGGCCCAATTCAAAGCAAGCAATAATTTGCGATGCCTTGACTTTGGGCAACCCAAGTTCTCCCATGAGTCGCGCTACACTGCGCTCGCGCGTAATTGCTTTTGAACCATATTCTTTGAGTATACGCGATGCCAGTTCTAAAACATTTTCCTGCTTGTAGCCAGTACCAAAGATAATGGCAAGCAACTCTGCATTTTTCAAAACATCTGGACCTTGTGATGCCAACATCTCCCGCGGCATGTTTTGGCGCGGCAATGGCTTAATGTGATATGTTTGTTTTCCTCCCATGTAATGAGTATAACACAAACAAAACCCCAGACAAAAATCAATCTGGAGCTTACAAAAAGGTGTCACATCGCAATCTATGCATATAGCATGCTCCTCCATTCATGTATCTCCGAAAGAAAGGTATGAGTAATATCCTCACGAATACTACACACATCCTTTGGCTTATACATTTCTTGCATCCAACCTGCAATCCTTATTATCTTTGCGTCTGATATGAAAACAATGAATTTGTTTCCATGCCTGTCAAACACTGAGGTAGGATGAAATCGCCTATACTTATACGACCCTTCGCTGATAAAGGAATACCGAACATGGGTCAAAAGCGCGTAAAATACAAAATGAGTGATGTCAGTGATATCTTTGTGTGCTATCCAGAAACGCTCATCCTGCTGCCAGAGCGAAACCATTATCTGCATAGCCATTTCAGGCTCATGTGCTGACGGGCCGTGGTTAGTAAGCTCTGTGAATATGCATACCCTCCCTTCTAACAAGTATAAATATGGAAATGTCTCTATTGGTGAGTCACTTGGATACTTCGGATTTGGAACATGTATTTCTTTAATCAGTGTAGCATCCATGATACACCTCCTGTGATGTGATATTGTAGGGTGCTATGTTTTTTTAATCAGTTTTTGCCCTCCCATATACTTGTGCAAAACCTTTGGAATTTCAAATGTGCCATCCTCTTTTTGGTGATTCTCCATAATCGCAATCATAGTTCTGCCAAGTGCGCACACAGTGTTGTTGAGAGTATGAACATATTTTGAGTCATTTCCATCTTTGTATTTGATATTCAAACGACGTGCCTGGAAATCAGTATCATTACTGCAAGAAGCTAACTCACGATATTGCTCTTGCCCCGGAAACCAGCCCTCTATATCATATTTTTTAGCATTTGGCGCACCAATATCTCCAGTACACATGTTCATTACTTGATATGGAATCTTGAGTGACTGCCAAAACTCTTCCGAGATGGCAAGCATTTTTTTGTGCGCTTCCCAAGAATAATCTTCATTGCAAAATACAAACATTTCTACTTTATCAAACTGATGACCGCGAATAATGCCAGCAGTATCTTTTCCATACGTACCTGCCTCCCTGCGAAAGCAGGATGAATAGCCAAAATATTTAAGTGGCTCTTTAGCAACATCAATGGTCTCTCCTGAATGATATGAAGCCAAAGGAACTTCTGCAGTGCCAACAAGATACAAATCATCATCATCTGCGTTGACTTTGTAGATTTCATTTTTATCAGCAGGGAAAAATCCAGTTCCATACATTGCCTCCTCCCGCACAAGCATAGGAGGCAACATTGGAATAAATCCTTTATCACTCATAAACTCTGCCGCATATTGCATTAAAGCAAACTGCAACCGAACCAAATCCCCTTTTAAGTACCAAAACCTGGCTCCAGAAACTTTTACTCCGCGCTCCACATCAATCAAATCCAAATCTTTCCCAAGCTCTGCGTGATCCTTAACTTTAAAGCTAAACTTCGGCTTTTTACCCCAAGTTTTTACAACTTTATTTCCTTTTTCATCTTTTCCATGTGGAACTGACTTATGCGTTAAATTTGGAAGTAGAATTAATAATTCATTTAAATCTATTTCAATTGGGCCAAGTTTTTCCTCTAGCTTTCCAATATCTTCACCAAGCTTTTTGAGTTTCTTAATTTCAGCAGCAGATGGTTTTGACTTTGATCCCGACTTTAGCTGTGCGCGCTTTTCATCAATTTGAGTGATAAGATCACGTCTCTTTTCATCTAATTCCAAAATCTTATCCACATCAACATCTGCTTGGCGGATTTTGTTATTCTCCTTAACCTTGTCTGGGTTATCTCTTATGAATTGAATGTCCAACATATGACCTTATAATTCTTTTGCTGAAACTAATTTGCTATTTTTAGAATCACGTTCTTTGACTTCAATCTTGTCACCTAACTTAGGGCTAATGACCAAACGCGTGCTGATTCCTATAAGATCTGCATCTGCTAATTTTTCTGCGTTTGACTCTTCGCGCCTATCATCCCACAAAACTTCTTTGTCCTTTTTGACCAAATCATTGTACACCCTTTCTGATTGTTTGTAGACCTTTTCATCATCACCCAATGACACTAAGTGATACTTAAAAGGCGAAACCTCTTTTGGCCAGATTATTCCTTGTTTATCATTATGAATTTCCACGATTGAACCCATTAAGCGCGAAATTCCAATTCCATAGCACCCAATTATAACTTCTTTTTCTTTTCCATCTTCATCTGTGAATTTTAAGTCAAAATCTTTAGAAAACTTCTTGCCTAAATCAAATATATTTCCAACTTCAATAGATTTAACAGCTTCTACAGCTTTTCCGCATTCAGGGCAAGCACCTCCATCTTTGAGATCTGGGACAATCTCTTTGTTGCGAACCATTCCACAAGAACAACGGAAAATTAGATCTTCGCCATTCTTAGTTTCTACTTGAAACTCATGAGAATACTCTTTTGTGAAGGATCCTCCAGAAGCCTCTGTTACAATTGCGTCTAATTTGCATCGTTTAAAAACTTTTAAGTAAGCATCTTTCATCTGTTCATAATATTCTTTTAAATCTTGTGCAGATGTATGAAAACTATATAAATCCTTCATCAAAAACTCACGCCCACGAAGCAGTCCTGCTTTTGCGCGAAGCTCATCCCTGAATTTTACTTGAATTTGATACCAATACCCAGGCAAATCGCGGTAAGATGCAATATGTTTTTTAGCTAGAGGCACAATTACTTCTTCATGCGTAGGGCCAAGAGCATATTCTGTTTTGGTTTGGGATTTGGTCTTAAACAAAATATCCAGACTACCCCATCTGCCAGTTTTTTCCCAATTCTCTTTTGGATGCAACGCAGGCAAAGAAACCTCAAGTCCGCCCACAGCATCCATCTCCTCACGCACAATGTCGCTGATTCGATCAAGCACGCGCCACCCCAAAGGTAAATATGAATATACACCTGCCATCAATTGATCCACAAAACCAGCACGAACTAATAGTTCATGGTTGATGCTTGCTGCTGCTGCCTCCTTTGTTTTACTTGTTTTTCCAAATAATTGAGATTGGCGCATATATATTATACTAGCACGCACACGCTCAAAATCAACTATTCAACAGCTTAACCACTCCCTTATGCGTTTTCATGTCATTGTAGCCTGTTTTATATGTCTCTTTTAATCCTTTTGTGTTGTGCTGAAACGTACTAATCGGAAGCTTGGTTTCTGGTTCAATACACTCCACTTCAATATGGCCCGGAACCTTATATTGGTCTGCTTTTTTCATTTGCTTATAATAATGCTTACGGAACTTTTTTCCACGCACCCTAACCCATGCAGAAAAAAATGTTTCATTTATAGGGCGCTTAACAGTATTGTTAATCGCAATAACTTTTGTCGCGCCTTCTTTAATAGCCTCTCTAATGTGCGCGCTTAAGCTTGCTGATAAATAGGAATCGCAATATGCTTTTCCATCAACCCAGATTCTTTTATTAAATGCTAAAGGCAAAGCCTTGCTCGCGCGCAGAATTTCAAAAACCTCATCATGGTCTTGCCTGTCTTTATTGGAAAAATACACTAAATCACCAGTAGCATAATCAGTCACTGCAACCAATACCTTTACTGGTGAATTGCACACAGCACGAACATCTAAAGGCTCTTTTTCGCGGAATACAGTATCTATTAAATAATCAATATCAATAATTTTCCAAAACCGGGACAGATTTATAAATTTTTTGCTTGCCAGCAAATCCAGCCAAATCCGCTTGAACTTGTTGTGCTGGCCAGCTGCATAATATGCAAGTGTTCCAGCAGACCCAGAGCCTGCAATTACAATATCTGGATGCTTAAAATTATGATGATCCACAAGTGACGCAATAGCACCTGCAGCATAGCTGCAGCTCATACCACCCCCAGAAGCTACAACTGCAATTTTCTCTTTTTTATTACTCATGAATACATAAAAGCGACATTTAGCCGCTTTTTGTGTTAATAAATATTAAATCTCTAACTCCTCTACCATTTCAACCAAACGATTTGCATATCCCCATTCATTGTCATACCATGCAAGAACTTTCAGCATGTTTCCGTCCACCACTCTGGTAAATCCTAAATCTATAATTGCTGAATGTGGGTTTCCAATAATATCATGCGAGACCAAGGATTCGTCAGTTACTTCCACAATGCCATGATATGGATATTGTTCTGCTTTCTCTCGGAACAAGTTATTTACCTCTTCTGCTGTGACGTCTTCCGTGAGTACAAACGTGAAATCAGAAAGGGAGCCATTAATGGTTGGCACGCGAATGGCAATGCCGTCAAATTTATTTTTTATTTCTGGAATAGTTTTTGCTGCAGCAGTTGCGGCTCCAGTTGTGGTTGGAACAATGTTCTGGCTGGCAGCGCGCGATCTTCTTAAATCCTTGTGTGGACCATCTACCAAATTTTGACTTGCTGTATATGAATGGATAGTGGTCATCATTGCTTTTTCAATTCCATATTCTTGGTTTATGATATTTACCACAGGCGCAATGCAATTAGTTGTGCATGATGCATTAGATACAATCTCACCTTTGATTCCGCCTTCTGTGTTTACACTTATAACATGCGTTGCAACTTTGTCATCTTTTGCAGGAGCACTCACAATAACTCTTTTTGCACCTGCTTTGATATGATTTTTCACATCATTATGCTTTACAAACAAACCAGTTGACTCAATTACCACATCAATTTGCATCTTTTTCCAAGGCAGATCTTTTGGATCTTTTTCTTTTAAAATTGGAATCTCTTTACCATCTATAATCAAATTATCCTTGTCATGATCTATTTTTTTTGTGTAATGGCCATACACAGTATCATATTTCAAAAGATAAGCCAATGTTTCTGGATCAACTAAATCATTTATAGCCGCAATTTCAATGTCTTTTTTCTCAATGGCGATTTTAAAAGCAGCCCGCCCTATTCTCCCAAATCCATTGATTGCTATTTTTCTTTTTGATTTTTCCATACAAACAGTATACCACAAATATTGAATTTCGTCACTTTAAATTTACGATACCAAAGTTCCAACTTCTTTTCCTGATAATATTTTCTTTAAAACATTTGGCTTGTATTTAAATACTATAATAGGCATATTATTATCGCGGCAGAGCGAAAACGCTGTTGAATCCATTACATTAAGCCTTTTTACAAGAGCTGTGTGATAGCTTACTTTTTTAAGTTTTTTAGATTTTTTTGATTTATCTTTTGGGTCGCTTGTATATACTCCATCAACATTAGTTGTTGCTTTTAATAAAACATCTGCTTCAATCTCTAAAGCTCGCAAAGCTGCTGCAGTATCTGTTGTAAAATACGGGCTTCCAACTCCTGCGGCAAAGATTACTATTTTGCCGTCCTTTAAATGTGCTCTGGCTTTTCTGCGGATATAGTCTTCTGCAACTTCTTTCATGGATATAGCAGTCAGCACGCGGGCTTTTGCGCCGCATCTCTCTATTTCAGCTTGCAAAGCAATTGCATTGATTATGGTTGCTGTCATTCCCATATAATCTGCCGTAGCCCTATCTATTGAATCTTTTGGAATATTTCTTCCGCGGAATATATTTCCTCCTCCAACAACAATGGCTATTTCAGCTCCAAGCTTATTAAGCTCGCAAAACTCATGCGCAATAGAGCGCACTACTTTAAAATCCAAGCCAAACTTGTCTTTTCCGCTCAAAGCTTCTCCAGAAAGCTTGAGCAAAATTCTCTTGTATGAATTATTCATAAATTATTCTATAAAATAAATGCGAATCCTTTATAATGAATTCGCACTTATTATCATAATTAGCATTTATATCTGTAATCTGCTATATCCCGCAATTTCAATCTTTTCTCCAATTTTAGCTGTTGCCTCGTCCAAAAGCTGTTGAATGGTTTTTGAGTCGTCTTTGATGAATTTTTGATTTATTAATAACTCTTCATCATCAACTGATTTGCCTTCTGGCACTGCTTCTTTATTAAGATAAACTGGATCTGTGGCAACAACCTGCATGGCTAAATTATATGCAAGCTGCTGGAAATCCTCATTGCGGGCAACAAAATCTGTTTCACACATTAATTTTACCTGAGCTGAAACTTTTCCATTGGCATGTACGTATGATCCAACCCATCCTTCTCCTGTTTCACGATCAGCTCTTTTGGCTGCTATTTTTTGGCCTTTTTCGCGCAAAATATCTAGAGCTTTTTCTTCATCTCCGCCTGCTTCGTCTAGAGCTTCCTTAATATCAACAATGCCAGCGCCTGTCTGGGTTCTTAATTTTATAATTGTTTGTTTGTCTGACATATATAAAAGTGATTATTTAATTTGTTTCATTAGATTCTTTGCCCGCAAGAACAGCGTCAGCAATAGTTTTTGTGATCAACTCAATAGATTTCAAAGCATCATCATTCGCTGGAATTGGGTAACTAAGCTTTTTTGGATCAACATTGCTGTCACTTAGCGCGATGACCGGTATCTTAAGCTTTCGCGCCTCAGCTAAGGCTGTTTTGTCATATTTTACATCAACAATAAATACTGCGCCAGGCTTTCCGCTAAGATCGCGGATTCCGCCGATTGATTGATTAAGCTTTTCATAATCTTCTGTAAAATCCAATTGCTCGCGCTTAGTGTACTTGGCTAGCCTGCCAGAAGCTTTGTCTTCATCAAACTTCTTCATTCTCTTTAGCATGCTTTGTATTGCAGAAGGATTTGTTAATGTTCCTCCAATCCACCTGTTTGTCATGTGCGGACTTTTAGACCTGATTGCCTGCTCTTTTACTGTTTTGCGGGCCAAAGGCTTTACTCCTACGAATAAAACTTGTTTTCCTTGCTTTGATAATGAGCTTGCAAGATTTGCAGCCTGCTCCAGCTTTTCACGTGTTTTTTCAACATCAATAACATGGATAGTGCCGCGCCTACCATATAGGTATTGCTTTGCGTTTGGATGCCACCTGCTTGTTGTGTGGCCATAGTGCACCCCTGCTTCCATCATTTCCTCTATTGAGGGAATAGTAATTTTTTCTGACATATATTATTCCTTTTAGCTTCTACAGTATGTCGCAAGATGACTAGCCCAATTTTGGGAGGAAAATCATCCTCAATACTGTATGTTTATTAATAGTAAACAAAACTATAACACAAGACTAGAAATAATGCAAATTTAATACAACATTTTGGTCAACTATTGCATTTTGTGGATAAATATAGTATTATATTCTGGTATGAAAAAAGATACTCACCCAAAATATTATTCAGAAGCAAAAGTTGCTTGCGCGTGCGGCAACAAGTTTTCTACTGGCTCAACAATGCAAGAAATTCACACTGAAATATGCGCTAAATGCCATCCTTTTTATACTGGAAAGCAGAATTTAATTGATACAGCTGGCAGGGTTGAGCGCTTTGAAGCAATGGTAAAAAAGACAACTGATCTTCGCGGGAAATCAAAAAAAGGAAAAACAGACAACAAGAAAGCGAAAGCATTAGATAACCAAGCAAAGCTTGAAAAAATTAAAGCAGATTTAGACGCAAAATAACTATTTTAAAATCGCCTTATTTTTATAGTTGTAATATACTATAATTAATGGCGATTTTTTGTTTATAATATGATTGATCAAATCAAAAAACTCAAATCCAGATTACATGAACTAGAGAAAAAACTTCAGTCCCCTGAAGCAGCTTCTGACACGCAGAAACTTAAAGCGCTCTCACAGGAATACAGCGACCTAAAAGACAAAACAGAATTAGCAGATAAGTATGAATCCACTGAAAAACAATTAACAGATGCAAAACACACAAAACAAGAATCAGATGATGCTGAAATGATTCAATTAGCTGAAGAAGAAATTCAAACGTTGACTAAGAAGAAGACAGAGGTTGAGCGAGAACTGACCATTGCGCTTTTGCCCCAAGATCCTAATGACAAAAAAAATATTATCATAGAAATTAGAGCCGCAGCAGGAGGTGATGAATCAGCTTTATTTGCCGCGGAATTATTCCGAATGTATTCCCAGTACGCGGAAGAGAAAAAATGGCAAACAAATTTACTTTCTACCAATAGAATTGGAATTGGAGGATTTAAGGAAGTAACTTTTGAAATCAAAGGGCTTAATGCTTACTCTTTCTTAAAGTATGAATCTGGTGTACACCGCGTGCAACGAGTTCCAGAAACAGAAAAATCAGGTAGAGTTCATACTTCTACGGTAACAGTTGCTGTGATGCCAGAAGCAGAAGAGCAAGACTCTGACATTGACCCAAAAGATTTGAAAATTGAGACCTCAACTTCAACTGGACATGGGGGCCAATCTGTAAACACCACCTATTCCGCAATTAGAATGGTGCATATTCCAACTGGAATTACAGTTTCTATGCAAGACGAGAAATCCCAGCAGCAAAACAGAATCAAAGCAATGACAGTTATGCGCACCCGCGTAAACGCGCACTATGAAAGCATACGCCAAAAGCAAGAATCAGATACTCGCCGCAGCCAAATAGGAACAGGAGACAGAAGCGAAAAAATCAGAACATATAATTTCCCGCAGGACAGGATTACTGACCACAGAATCAAAAAAAACTGGAGCAATATTGATAAAATTATGGATGGTGAAATTGATCCAATGATTGTTGCTCTACGTGATGAAGATATAAAACAAAAGCTCTCTAACACGTCATCCTAAGCGGAGCCGAAGGATCTCATGACTATAAAAGAACTCCTCAATAATTCATTGCCAAAACTCAGCCACCTCAAATCCAGCCACTTAGATCTTGAGGTGCTTTTGTCATATGTTATTGATAAGCCGCGGGAATATGTTCTATCGCATCCTAATGAAGATATTTCAGATGATAAAGTAAAACAATTTAATGATCTTGTAGAGCGCAGAGCGCAACATGAGCCAATTGCTTATTTGACCCTTCGCAAAGAGTTCTATGGACGCAATTTTTATATTAACAAGCATGTTCACATCCCACGCCCTGCAACAGAAGACATGATTGATTTTATCAAACAAAAACTACCTAATGACTTTAATGGCACAATTGCTGATATTGGCACTGGATCTGGTTGCATTGCAATTACCCTAGCCTACGATTTTCCGCGCGCCAAAATTATAGCTACTGATATTTCACAAGAAGCTTTAGAAGTTGCGCAAAAAAATACATATGAGCGCAAGCTTGAAAAACGCATCACACTATTAAAAGGTGATCTTCTAGAACCTGTCAAAGAAAAAATTGACATTATAGTTGCTAACCTACCCTATGGCTGGCAAGACGATTGGACACAAGACAAAGAAACCTTGCATCAGCCAGAACTCGTGTACAATGGTGGAAAAGATGGACTAGATTTAATCAAAAAACTTATTCAACAATTACCACAAAAACTAAACCGTCGTGGATATGTGTTCTTAGAATTTGATCCAAGACAAGAAAGAAAGCTTAAAAAGTTAAGTTCAAACCTTGGATACAAGATTACAATTCAAAGAGATTCACAAGGATTTAGCCGCATTGCCTATTTGACACTAGAGCATTAAATGCTTCATAATAACCATGCCGTTGATTAGGTCTTCATAAACTAGAAAGGAGGTCAGCTATGACTGACTCGGTTCTTTTTAAAAACACAAGAGCAGGTCCTTGCGCTCTATCACAGCAGGTTGATGACCTGCGAGCAGAATGCAGAATCGGAGACTTCCCGGACCATCATCTAAAAGTTGTTCTAGAATTTATAGATGGTAGTGAGGATACTTTATTACTTCGCAATCTCTATAGAGTATTCTTGGTAGGAACAAATACCATTTATCTTGAAGCAGTAACTACCTGGGGAGGGCTTATCAATGACGACTACCAAAACGTGCTCTCTGTCTCACCAACGAGAGTGCCAAAATCATCAGTTTCCAACTGACATCCATAGGGGAGTGACCACACATGCATCACACACACGAAATCAACGGCAAGACCCCATAGCGCAAATCAACATAACGCGTTGTGGGGCTCTTTTTTGCTTGACAAAATTCCAAAATCAAGCATAGTTATAGTGTCGCTTGCTTGCAAAGGAGGTGCATAACATGCACTCAATACAACTACCCGAAGAAAAGAGAGATGATCTTTCAGAACAGCTCACACGATTTAGGCTTCAAAGGCTAAAACTTGCCTTTGGAGTGGACTGTACATGGAGGCAATGTAATCTGCATGTTATTCTGTACTTTGATAACAACCAACCTCCACAGCCTTTTACATTTACAATGCTAGAGGAGATTATACCTTCTGGAAAAGACAATTCCAGAATCTGGATCAAAGGCACAGACAAAAAACAAGGGCTTGTTAACCAAACTTTTCAAAATGTGGTTAAAATAAGCTCTGAGATAATTAAGACAAAATAGGATTAAACAAAGTGAAGGCCCATGTCTTTAAAACTCAAAATAAAGCTAGCGACATAATACCCCACAGAATGCAATGTTCTGCGGGGTATATTTTATTCATATGTGACTAATCTAGCTCCTGGAACAACCTCTACCCATGTTTGTCCGCGTTCTAAAGTGATTGGTTCACTTATTTCATTCAGCCATATGGTTTGGCTGTCGCGGAATTCTTTTTCCCATGTGCCTTTAATTACTTTTCCATTCTGGAACAAAATCATTTTACCTGTGCCTATCATATCTAGCTTTATTCTGCCTAATCCGCTTGCATAATATCCTTCTTGCGGAACTTTTTGGATAATAATATTTGATGTGGTGATTTGCTCGCCTGTAGCATAATCTATATGCTCCAAACCTCCCATAAACCGCTTGTAATGGTTTTTAATTGGGTCATATTTATAGCTTGCATCAAAGTCTATGCCTTCAGAAAAATCCACATAAATATGATCAATGGTTTGTCCACGCTCTTCTGCACTTTTTATTGATCCTTGCGAATTATCTTGATCCCATTGCCATAATATTTTATCGCTCGGCAGAGCGTTAAGCTCAAAATCCTCTATTCCAAGTCCTATCAAATCGCTGGAAGTAAAAAGATTATGAGGACGAGGAACTTCATTATCCCGCCAAAAATATCTGATTCCTAATCCAGAAATTTCGTTGAGATCAATTGCGTCAGTTTTTTTAACTAGCTCAAGCGCTTCTGGGCTTCCGCCTGCGTGCCAAAAAAATCCACTCCATCCGCTTGCAATTTCCACAATATAAGGCCGCGCGCTGCGAATCGGGCCAATTCTATCTCCGCTTGGCGCGCCATTGTATAAGCCCGCAAATCTAGTAGCGCCTCCTTCTGCAAGATACTCATAAACCACTAATGCCTCTTGTAAGCCAGATAAATATGCTTGTGAATCAGGGTGATTATCAAACACAATAAAAACTGGGTAGTCTTTTGAGTTGCCAAAAACTGGCTTTATTTCTTCTTCCTCTATTGTTCCAAAGTTAAAAATTCCTTTATCTTCTGATGTTCTTCCTCCAGAGCCTCCAATCAGCTTAAAGCTCGCAAACCATAATAAAGCAATTACCATCAAAAAAACACCAATACCCAAAGCGCTTTGCTTGCGCTCTGCTTTCGCAATGGTGTTTTTTTGTTTTGGCATAATCAATTGTACAAGAGTTATTCTTTTTTCTGATCCTTTTTATCATCTTTATTACCACTCTTGTCGTCTGCTTCTGCGGTTGCGTCATCTTTAGGCGCTTGGGCATCTGCCTCGCTTTCGCCTTCTGCTGCTTCTTCATCTTTCTTTTCTGTTGTAACTTCTGGGCCTTCCGTGTCTTTAACCTCTTCATCAAGCTGCGCGATTTCTTCTTCGCTTCTTGGAGCAGAAACGCTCGCTACAATAGCATTAGGATCTAAAAAAGTAGTAACTCCTTTTGGCAGTTGAAGATCAGAAACTCTGATAACATCATCAAATGTTTCTAGAGTTTCAATAGGAACTTCTAAAGTTTGTATTAAATCATTAGGCAAAGATTCAATAGGAAGCGCGTCTATCTGCTTCAATAAAATACCTGCCAAATCTTTTACAGCTGGAGATTCTCCAGTAAACTCAAGATGAACCTCTGTATGAATCTTTTTATCCATTCGCACTTGATACAAGTCAATATGCTCATATACTCCAGTAACTGGATCTGTTTGCACATTCTGCACAATAGCTTTTACAGGCAAATCCTCTCCTTTAATCTGCACATCAATTAATCCGGTTTCTTTTCCTGTTTTTCTGATTTGCGTAATCTGATTCGCGGCAATCATAAAATGGCGGTTATCAATATGATCTCCATATAATACTCCAGGTATTAAAGACTGCTTGCGAATACGCTTAGCCGCCTGCGTCCCCTTTTCCTCCCTTGTTTGTAGTTCAATTGCCGCCATAATTAAAATTCAAGTAATGCTGCTAAATTATTTCTATTGCGCATAAGCTCATATGCCTCAATTACGTCATCTTCTGAAATAGGAGAAGAAATTTTGAACTTCATCACATCTTTGCTAGTTAAGTCAGTAATTAAACCTACGCTTGAAACCCCTATTCCGCCGGTAATAATTACAGCCACAATAGAGCTTTTGCACCTATTGCAGCTTACATGAATAAGATGTGCTCCGTCTTTTTCTTCTAAAACCGCAGCTTCGCTTGGATTATAATGCGTATTGCACAAAGGGCAATATGAAATCAATCTAAGATTTTCCAAAGATGAAGATGAATTTTCGTAATTTGAATGTTGAGGCATACAATTTCTATTTTCTAATAAAAGCAGTATAACCTAAAATCACTCTATAGTCAAGCCTTGTGATATCTTAACCCTTTACGTTCATTGCAATCCCAATGCTGGCAAAACTGGCAATTAATGAGCTTCCTCCATAGCTTATAAAAGGCAAAGGAACCCCTGTAACAGGAAACAATCCCATATTCATTCCAATATTAATAACTGCCTGCGACAGAAACATTGCTAAAATTCCAAGAATCAAAAAATTTCCAAAAAGCCTTGTTCCGTCCCGCGTCATTCTATATAGCCTCCACAAAAAAAATACAAATACCAATAAAAGCAACATAGATCCTAAAAATCCAAGCTCTTCCGCAAAAGAGGCAAATATAAAATCAGTTTCCTGCTCTGGCAAAAAATTAAGCTGGCTTTGCGTTCCCAATCCTAATCCTCTGCCGAATATTCCTCCGCTTCCTATGGCAATAACAGACTGCGCAACATTATATCCCGCTCCAAGCAAGTCTGATTGGGGATTTAAAAAAGTTAATACTCTGTCTTTTTGATAATCCTGCAAAACCCCGAACCATCCAATAAACAGCGCAATCAACCCAACAACTAAAAGCATAAGCAGTTTTTTGCGGTCTAGGCCTGTATACAAAATCATTATAGTACCCGTTATAAAGATTATAAAAGCTGACCCAACATCCGGCTGCATTGCTATAAGAAGCATTGGAATTCCAATAATCGCGAAAACAAGAACAACATGCTTTAAGCGAGCAATATCAAAATGAAGCCTCTCTAGAGTAGTTGCTAAAAATAATATCATGGCAAGCTTGGCAAATTCAGCTGGCTGGAATCCAAGCGAACCGATTGTAATCCATGCTTTTATTCCGCGCGTTGTGTCCCCAAATATAAGCAAGCCTATTAAAAGCAGAATTATTACCGCATAAAAAACAACTGATGCGTTTCTCCAAAAATGGACATCCAAAAGCTGGATTGCTATGACTAATGCCAATCCAAGAGCTAAAAAAATAATTTGTTTTACCAGTCTAGTATCTTCCGGCCACGTTAAGCTGTAAATTATCAACAAGCCAGAACCTACTAATAATATGCATGCTCCCATTACCCACCAATCAATTCTTGCAAACGCTCCTGTTAAATTTACTTTCATAGCTTGTTCTTTCTAAAATTGTATCGTACTTCCAGAAGGCAGCCTATATGACAAATTATCAAAAAAATCCATTTGTGGATATATCTTTATATCAACAGAGCTAGGCAATGAATGCAAAAATCTTTTTTCACTGGAATAAGCTTCTCCAACCAGCACAATAGATTCCTTATGCTTCCAAACTCCGGCAATATTTCCATTAGAGCCCTGCAATGCGATTAAAAATTCAGGAGCAATTATAGTGAAAGTTCCTTGGTTTGAAATATTAATGCTTATATCAGTTCCTCTTGAGTAAGGAGAAATTTCAAAATCTGATGCTATAAAACTGTTAAACGCCTCTTTGGCGCGTGAAATTTTTGAACTGTCTTTTACGCGCTCCCAGTCTATTTCGGTTGTTATGCTAGCGTCATTAGGAATCCCATTAACAGCTTCTCCTAATACTGCGATATAGGTTCTGGTTTTAGGAAGAACATGGGCTTGTGCTTGGGCTGATTGTCCGTTTGCCCAAAAAAATGAATATGCAACCAGCATTGTCCAATCTGTGTTTGTGTTTTCAACATCCGCGATAAAATCCGCAAAACTAGCTTTGCTGGAACTTTGTGATGTATCAGTCGCGCTTGGAACTGCTAATACATTATAAACAGCTAATTGGTCTGGAGCGCGCGCTTTTTGGATTTCAGCAACAGAAGAGCGCTGTGCTACTAGTTCAGAATACAAAGATTGATCATCTTTTGATGAAACAATAATTTTTGATACCCCGTAAAAAGTCCAAATCCAAAATACTGCATTAAAGCTGATTAAAGAAATAATCAATATTTTATATAATAATGCTTTATGAGCTTGGTACCAAAAGCCAAACTTAAGCATTCTATTTATTGATGGATCTTGATATTGCTGAATTACCATAACTGCCAATATAGTACCATATTTTATTAAATACTGGTAATTTGCTATACTATGTATATCACATTTAATAAAATATTTTATGCCTGAAATAAAAACTCCAGAAGATATATTCTTTTACGCCATAACTATTGTAATAATTGCTGTTGGATTTTTTTTAAGCTGGACTTTATATTA
>CEQE01136559.1_pt1 | contig 17212 bp, 14 predicted proteins | sample 356201 | NCBI WGS metagenome assembly CEQE01 (sample SAMEA2619970, study PRJEB7988) | marine metagenome | biome: marine biome (ENVO:00000447); feature: mesopelagic zone (ENVO:00000213) & marine oxygen minimum zone (ENVO:01000065); material: "saline water (ENVO:00002010), including plankton...
CGAGGTATTAAAGAAATATCCGAAGCCGTTTAATAAAAAACAATTTGTATTTGTTAATTCACGAACCGGCAATCCTTATACAACAAAAATTGTGTGGCGGATCTGGCGGGAAGCTTGCAAGAAAACAGGTCTTAATATTAGCCTTTATCCTGCAACACGACACAGTTTTGCTTCTCAGGCCGTAAATAGAAATGTACCGATTGAATTAATCAGTAAAGCCCTGGGGCACCGTAACTTAAAAACTACGCAGAAATATGCCCAGATCGAGACCAGAACACTAAAACAGGTTTACAGAAAAAAGGTAGTAAATCTGCATAAAAGTAATAACCATGGCACTGGCAGGGCATCAACTAAAAAACATGCTTCATAGACGATTGATTACAAAGGTTTTAATTGGGGGGATTATAGTGGTTAACTACATCTTCACTGGATCTGAACTGTTTCTTTTTTCCTCCATATTGGGATGACATTCTTTTCCCTATTTCCAGAGTTGCTTTGACTTGAGCTGCTTTGGCAATGCCTATTCCTTTAATAGCGCATAGTTCTCGAACGCTCAACAAATCCAAATGACGAAAATCACCAAAAGTTGTCAAAAGTTCTCTGCCCATATCCAGGGCGCTTTTTTTCTCTACTCTGTCTCCTACTCTCAATATAATAGACAGTAACTGTGCGTCTGTTAAACTTTCGGGCCCGCTATTTACCAGTCGTTCACGCGGTCTGTCTTCCTCAGGCCAATCTTTTATTGTTTGAGAATATTTCATACTTTGGACTTAAAATATTCAAGTGTACTCTCCAACCCTTGATCTAAAGTGACTTGTGGAAACCAGTTAAAAATTTCTTTTGCTTTTGCAATATCCGGTTGCCTAATTTTAGGGTCATCTACCGGAAGAGGTTTAAAAGCTATTTTACTCGAACTTTTGGTTAATTCAACAATTTTTTTTGCTATTGTTAGAACTGTCATTTCATCAGGATTCCCAACGTTCACTGGTTGGTTTTCCTTTGACATGAGCAGGCGGTAAATCCCTTCAATTAGATCCGTATAATAACAAAAGCTTCGGGTTTGTGAACCATCGCCAAATACGGTCAAATCTTCTCCTTTGACAGCCTGACAGAAGAAGCTTGGTATGGCTCTGCCGTCGTTAATTCTCATCCGTGGCCCGTAGGTATTAAAAATTCTTACAATCCTTGTTTCCACCTTATGGTAATAATGATAAGCCATGGTAATTGCTTCGGCAAAACGTTTTGCCTCATCATAAACTCCCCTCGGCCCAATTGGGTTTACATTTCCCCAGTAATCTTCCTTTTGAGGATGTACCAGGGGATCGCCATATACTTCCGAGGTGGAGGCCAGCAAAAATACCGCTTTTTTGTCTTTAGCCAGACCAAGGGCATTATGGGTACCTAATGACCCCACTTTTAACGTCTGGATTGGAAGTTCAAGATAGTCGATAGGACTGGCAGGAGAGGCAAAATGCAGGATATAATCCAATCGCCCTTTTACATCAATATACTTTGTTACGTTATGCTCGACGAATTGGAAACGGCTGCTATTAATATGTTTTATGTTGTTTAGGTCTCCTGTTAAAAGGTTATCCATGCAAATTACCTCATGGCCTTTATCCAGAAAGTAATCGCATAAATGAGATCCTAAAAAACCCGCGCCTCCTGTAATAAGTGTTCTTTGCATTATAGCTTGACAATCTTTGAATTTTTTATTCCCTTTGTCGCGTTACGGGTGTCAATGACTAGCTGAGAATTCTTAACTATTTTTTTATAGTCGTAGCTGCTGTGATTTGTACATATAACAGCACAGGTAGATTTTTTTAATAGCTGAAGCGTTAGTTTTGTATTCGTGACCCCTTTGTATTTCCAGTAATTTTTCAGGAAGGGATCATTACAAACAACATGTGCCCCTTTTTTTAGCAGCAAATCAATAATGGCAATTGCTGGAGATTCCCTTACATCACCAGTATCTTTTTTATAGGCCATACCAAGCATGAGGATAGTCGAATTCTTAATGGTCTTCCCCATGCCGTTTAGGGTGTCAGAAATTTTAGTTACTATGTAATGGGGCATATGGGCATTAATGTCATCAGCCAGTTCAATAAATCTTGCCTTGTAGTCAAGGGTTTTTAGTTTCCAGAGCAAATAATGAGGGTCAACAGGTATGCAGTGACCGCCAAGTCCGGGTCCGGGATAAAAGGGCATAAACCCAAAAGGTTTTGTTGACGCGGCTTCAATGATTTCCCAGACATCGATTCCAAGCCGGTCGCACATTACAGCAATTTCGTTTACAAGGCCAATGTTTACAGCACGAAAGGTGTTTTCCAGAAGCTTAACCATCTCCGCGCCCCGGGAAGATGAAACAGGAATGACCGAATTAATAACTTTACCATATAAAGCTTTTACTACTTTTAAACAATTAGGAGTCACTCCGCCAACAATTTTAGGGGTATTCTTTGTCTTGTATTCCCTATTGCCGGGGTCTACCCTTTCAGGAGAAAAAGCGAGAAAAATGTTTTTCCCAACTTTAAAGCCTCTTTCTTCCAGCAAAGGCAGAATAATTTCTTCTGTCGTACCGGGGTATGTGGTGCTTTCAAGAACAACGATCTTTCCCGGTTTTAAGTATTTCAACAGCTTGTTTGCAGCATCTAAAATATAAGACATATCCGGTTCTTTGGTTTTTATTAATGGAGTCGGAACACAAATACTGATGGCTTCAACATCTTTAATACAGGAATAAGTTGTGTATGCTTTCAGGCGACCCTTAGCTACCAGTTTTTTAAATAAAACCGTATCCACATCTGGAATATAATTAACGCCTTTGTTGAATTCGCTGACTTTGGTTTTATTCACATCGATTCCGTAAACCTTAAAACCGGCTTTTGCAAATTCAACAGCAAGAGGCAGCCCAACATACCCGAGTCCTATGACCCCAATATTTATCTTTTTGTTTTCAATCTTTTTTAACAGTGCTTTAATCATTTTGATGCATGTTCCCTGAACATAATGTTTTAAGCAACCCTTTATGTTGCAAAAAACGAGATTCTTCGGTCACTTACGCCCCCTCAAAAAGACATGCGGAAGGTTTTAGATTGTCATTCTGAGCGCCAGCCAAAAATCTCCTGGTCGTTGTTTTATTCGTTTTTCAACTTCACCAATAGCATAGTTGAAAAACATTATTAAAAATTGCTTCTCAGCCGCTTAATACAAGGAGATTAGCCTTTTTCAATCATATCTTTTTTCAAATAGAAGGTAACACAGAGTTAAAATAATCACCTGCTTTAATTTTATGTCCTAAAGAAAATTGGTATGCGTCCATTTCCGGCTTACCTTCCGGTTGAACTGTGGTAATTAATAAAGATCCGTCTTGTGTGGCGACTTCGATCCCGTTTTGCCTTATGTCAAGTATTGATGCCGGTTTTCCTTCATGCATATTTATCGGCATTTTCGCTTTCAAAACTTTCAATCTTTTCTCTTTAAAAAATGTGTATGCCCCCGGCCATTTATAGGTTCCTCTAATTAAATTAAAAATATCATTTGCAGAACATTCCCAGCTTATCAATCCGTCTTCTTTTTTTAATTTTGGCGCATATATTGCGCTGGGATGATCTTGTTTAACTGGAGTTATCACACGCTTTTCTAATCCAGCTGTTGTTTCTAATATTTTTTTGGCACCTAATATAGCAAGTTTATCATTCAATGTCATGACATTATCATTAGGAGAGATAGAAATTTTTTCCTGAAGTAAAATATCTCCTGTATCCAAGCTCTCCTCCATAAGCATAGTCGTAACCCCTGTTTCTTTCTCACCACGAATTAAAGCCCAATTGATAGGTGCGGCTCCGCGATATTTTGGCAGAAGAGAAGCATGGAGGTTGACACATCTAAACCTGGGATAGTTAATTATTTCAAGAGGAAGTAGTTGTCCATAGGCAACTACAATAATAATGTCTGGATTTAGAGATTCAATCGTTTTAAAAACATCATCATCTTTCAAGGAAGGAGGTTGATAGACGGGGATGTTTTGAGACAAGGCAAAACTTTTAACAGGTAATGGTAAGAGAACTTTTCCCCTTCCTCTTGGCTTGTCCGGTTGGCTAAAAACCCCTGCAACCTCATGCCTGGATTGGGAAAGAAGTTCCAGAGTGGGTTTGGCAAAATCAGGTGTTCCCATGAAAACGATTTTCAATTAATATTCCCCATCTCAGTTTTTAGCCACTAAATTGTACGGTATAAGTGTTATTAATTTTAACGGTGTGATATCAATGTATCTAAGGAAGAGTACACTTAAAAGATTGGATTATTATTAACAAAGCTTTTTTGATTTTTTTTGATCTGTTCGCTTTTCTTTTTGCAATTTTTTAAATCTTTGTTTCAGCATGTCTCTTTTAACTTTACCTAAATGGTCCCAAAAAAGAACTCCATTAAAATGATCCATCTCATGTTGTACGGCCCTGGCTAAAAGACCTTTTAATTCCAATGTAACTTCTTTTTCATTAATATCCATTCCTTTGACTTCAACAGCTTCCTTGCGAACAACATTGGCATATATGCCCGGAATACTTAAACATCCTTCATCCTCTAATACTTCCGAATCATCTACTGAAGTAACATAAGGATTTATAAGGGCAATTGCGGATCCATTTTCTATTTGGGCACCAATATCTATTATAAGTAAATTCATTGACACCCCCACCTGTGGTGCGGCTAAACCAATACCTGACGCACTATACATGGTTTCCACCATGGAGTTAGCCAAATCTATGACTTCATCATCAATATTTTCAATAGGGGCGCATTCGCTCATTAATACTGATTCAGGATAGCAAAGGATGTCTATTATCGGCATAATTTCACTATACAATATTTTGAAAGTTCTATCAATTGAAGATCCCTGCGACAAGCCACAGGGAACGGGTTAGCTAAACACTTTCACATCATTTTTTGATGTTCCATTTTTCCTTTTTCAAGCCGTAAATTTCAGGTAATCCAAATTTTTTAAGTATTTTTAATTTTTTTTTTAATTTTACCTATTATCGGTAAAACCGACAGTTAGACTCTAAATCCAAAAAACACTATATATAGTGAAAATTTTTCTTGACAATACTATATATTGTGATACATTGTTAAAAATTTTTTACTCTTTTTAGGGAGGGTTTTATGGTAGGTTCCAATATGAAGAAGTTAGAGCTCAAAGAGATAAACTACATGAGGAAGCTTGCAGGTATGCAGAAGATTAAAATAAAAAAGAGAGAATGTTTAAACTGCGGCAAGAGTTTCAAGTCATACGATATCGGACATCGAATTTGTGATAAATGCCGCCCCACATGGCAGGCGATCGCCAGTCATTAACGCATTAAGTTTTTATTCAGCTTACCTTCTCTGGCAACAGCATAATGGGGCTCAGCCCACCTCAGCTCCATTACTTGTCAGGGATAAGTGGGGATCAAGGAGATTCTCCTGGCTCTTTGATCCTCACTTTTTTTCAATCCAAAAAACTCTTCTTCCACGTGGGCAAATCTCTGGTAATTTGCGTTATAATTGAAGCTATTTTTTGTACAATAAGGTCTTGAGGGTATAAATTCCGTAGACGAGAAAGAGTAGAGAAATTATCCAGTTTGAAAAATTATTAGACAGCATAGAAACAATAAACAAATAACCGCCAATAAGTGTCAAAAAAATCCCAAGACCTAAAAAAGCAAAATACTTGAAATATTGAGCAGATTTAATTTTTTGTCTTCCTCTCCCACCTTTTCTTCTCTTAAGACGCTGCCTCCATAACCTTTGCTGGAAATAACGGCGGAAGTAGTAATAATACAACCTCCAGCCGGTTGGTTTAAGTGATGTTTTACAAAACATGCATTTCGTATCCTCAGACCGGACAGGAAAGTTGCATTCGGGGCAGGACAACATGTTGGGCTGATTATTTATTGATAACGGTTCTTTTTGTTCATCCATAAGTTCTATTGTAAAGCAAAATCATTTTTTTTCGCAACCTTATTATTTATGAGAAGGGGGTACATTAAACGGATGATCAATCCAGATTTTTAACTGGTAAGATGGAAGGGAAGTTTTCAAGGTGGAAGCCACCTTATTACGAAGCGCGATAATCTCATCGGGATTTACCCCGTGCGACGCAACAACATCAACCACCAATATAGACACACCCTTAACTTTTAACATCCTCAAATCATGGTATGAGTTTAATTCCGGATTAGACTTGATTAAAGCACCCAGAATTGAATGGACTCCCCGAAGATCGTCGTTTAATTTTTGAATAGGATCAAGGTGGATAGTGGTAATCGCTCTCATTTTAAAATTGATATTCTCCTCAACCTCCTCAATGAGATTATGCGCCTCCATGAAAGGGAATTCCTCCGGTATTTCCACATGAAGAGATATCATCCTCATACTTCCGTATTTATGCATCATTATATCATGCACGCCTTTTATTCCCTTAACTGACTTAGCAATTTTTTTTATCTTAGCCAGTTCTTCGTAACTTGCCGACTCGCCAAGAAGCGGCGTTATAACGTCCTGCAACATCTTCCAGCCTGAGTACATGATGTAAACAGATATTAAAATTCCGACTACTCCGTCAAACTGCCTGAAATGTATCTTCTCGGAAAAAAGAGCCAATATTACGATCACAGAGGTTATCACATCCGCCTTGTGATGGAGGGCGTCCCCTTCAAGGGCTTTAGAGTCGATCCGTCTACCAAGTTCTTTTGCGAATGTTGATAACCATTCCTTGAAAACAATCGTTATAGAAACAATGATGATCACAGGCAGACTGAAAGCAACCGGCTCAGCATGCCTTACTCTTTCAAAAGCAACTCTCGCAAACTCAAAACCTGTGATGATTAAAAGAACGGCGATAATCAATGTAGTAACATGCTCCATCCTCCCATGCCCAAAAGGATGTTCCCTGTCTGGAGGCTGCGCGGATATCTTGAACCCCCATATAACCGCAACAGAAGTCACCATATCGGAAAGACTGTGAACAGCGTCGGTAATTAAAGCGATGCTGTTTACAAACAAACCAGCCGCAAGCTTAACTGCAAACAGGATTATGTTAATGACTATGCTTACCCAACCCTCAAGGATTCCATATTGCGCCCGTACCCGGTAGTCCTCGGTTTTGTCACGGTTTTTAATGAACGTTTGAACCAAAAATTCAGTAATCATAATTTACAGGTTAATATGTGATGAAATTAAAGTCAAATTAAGAGTCCCTCTGTAATATTAAAAAATCTGGTGTTAAAAAAATTTCTTTAAAACCTTACACACCCTTGCAGCATCTTTATGGCTCATTCCAGGATAAAGAGGCAATGTAATACATTGAGAAGCTAATTTTTCACAAACTTTTAATTGAAATCCTGAATGGATATATTGCTTAAATGCCGGATGTTCATAAACAGGAGGAGAAAATAAATTTCTTGCCTCAATTCCGTTTTTTTGCAGTTCCTTTAAGACTTTGTCCCTCCACCCGGATTCAATATAAACCACAAAAAAATTAAAAGAAGGTTTTATTTCATCTGCAAGAAGAGGAAGAGTAATACCGGAACATCCCTTTAAGTCATCATAATATTTTTTTGCAATCTCTCTACGACTTTTAAGGATCTGCCTAATTTTTTTCAGCATCTCTATACCCATAATGGAATGGAATTCGGATAAGCGACAACTTAACCCCGCGAATTGAAACAATTCATTATCCGCTTTCCCGTAATTTCTTCCATTCCGAACAAAGTCCGCTATTTTTTTATTGTTAGTAGTAACGACTCCTCCTTCTGCTGATGTTATGATTTTTGAAGGAGAAAGGCTGAACACTTCCGCGTCTCCAAAACCGCCGCATTTCTTGCCTTTGTATGAAGCTCCAAACGACTGCGCCGAATCCACAATTAAAGGAATACGATGTTTTTTAGATATTTTTTCAAGCTTATCAAAATCCGGTGGAAATCCGTAATTACAAACCGGCAGAATAGCAACGGTTTTTTTCGTAAAAACCCTTTCAATCTGAAGAGGATCGATATTTCCATAAATTTGATCAACGTCCACAAAAACAGGTTTTAATCCACTCCAAACCACAGCGTTAGCCACTGCCGGAAAAGCAAACCCGGGCACAATCACCTCACCTGGTTTATTAAGAGAAGCCAATATTAAGGTAAGCCCTGAGGTGCAGGAAGAAACCGCAATGGCATGCCTGACGCCAAGATATTTTTCAAATACCCTTTCAAATTCCTCCACATACTTTCCCTTTGACCACTTAGAACTTTTTAAAACCTTGGACAGCTTTTTCTCAACAATGGCATAATCAAGCTGAAACGGTTTAGATAAAGGAATTAAAATTTTGTCTTTCATATTTTTTTAAAATATCTGACAGGATAATCAATGTTTTTTTAACAACGCTGAGCTTAGCTCTGCAAAGTTTTTGTCAGCGACATCAGGGCTGTAGCTCGATTTGATTATCGGCCATCCATGGCCGAAACCCTTCGGGCGGCTTTCCTTCGGAAACCGTCCAATTCGGTTTTCCATGCCGAATTGTGGTTGCGGCCCTGCCGCTCTCCGTTCTCTGCGTCCTCTGCGGTAAATATTATTTAAGCTTTAAAGCAAAACCAGCGGCTTTTTCAATAACTCCATTCCATATCTCTTTTCTCGGCACAACAAGAATAAACACTGTATTCTTTTCTGGCACAATAGCAATATGTTTTAATATTTTAAGAAATCCTCTCCGGTCAAGTTCCTCAAAAAATTTTAATAAGGTGCTTCTAATTCTTTGATCCTGAGAGAGAATCAAAAACCCATCCTGTTCTTCTTCCAAAAGCTTTTGGAGATTATTTATTTTCGGGCCTCGAAACTTAAAATATCTTTTATTGATAATATGTCCCTCCACTTTGATTTTCGATTTAAGAAAAAAAGTAATATAAAGTTTGTCGAACCCGGAAACAAGAAGAGATACAGGATAATACAGAGGACTCTGCCGCGGCAAGAGAGTTAAAGTTGATTCGACTTTCTCAAAATCCTTACATTTATAATTAGCATTGAATCCAATTGAACCTCCGAGCCAGGTATAGTTCTGGTCATCCGGCTTTAATATCTCTTCAAGAGTCTTGCCCACTGATTTTACTATGGAAAGATTTTTCTTTCTCCCGAAAGAGTAACCTGCCAGCACAAGCAGGGTTAATATTAAAATAAGAAATAAATACATGGGAATTAGCTTTCAGCAGCCAGCACTTAGCTCTCAGCTAAAATCATTATAAAGGAAATTGAAATATTTATCACCGCAGAGGGCACCGAGATTGCGTAGAGAATCAGGAAATGGGTTAAATCCACGTAAAAAAATCGTTTATTTAGCAAGGTTTTTGCAACTTATTGATCTAATTATTTTGTTTTAGCTGTGGCCCTGCTACTCCGTCTCTTTTTGTAGTAATAAAAGAAATTCCTATACAAAATAAGGTTTCTTTCTTCTATTATATATAAGTTATTTTTGATAGATTAATTAGGATTGTTTACCAGAAGATAGAATGCTGATATGCCTTTAGATGATCAAAAATACTTACAAAAAGTAAAAACTGATTGGGACAGACGCGCTAAAGCCGACTCTAAATACTGGGTAGAAGTACGCGCTTTCAAAGAAGATGAATTTAGAAAATCGGCAAAACAGGATTCTGATCTTCTACTGGACATATTACCCGGGCTAAATAAAGACGCAGTTATTTTAGATTTAGGTTGTGGTATTGGTAGAATGGTTTGGGCTTTACGAAAAAAAAACTTTCAAAATGTGTACGGTGTTGATGTTAGCCACGAAATGATCAAGAAAGGTAAGGAATGGCTAACACAGACAAACTGTAATACAAACTGTTTGTTCGTTAATAATGGTCTTGATCTTAGTTTTTTGCGTTCTGAATCGTTTGATTTGATTTATTCCTTTGCAGCATTGCAGCATATGCCAAAATCAGTAGTGGCAAAATATTTTCAGGAAGTATGTAGAACATTAAAAATAGGAGGGCATTTCTCTTCTCAGTTTTGGATCGGCACCCCAAACGATGTGAATAGTATGGACACTCTTAATCTTCGAGTATATAGTAACGAAGAGTTGAAAATCTTGAATCAAAACTTACCTTTTCATGAAATCAAACGAATTCAAATAGATTATTTGGATCCTGTTTTAAAATTGCACCCTCAATGGGTTACACTTCAAAAGTCAGGTATATTCCAAGATGAACCTCGTAGCCATCAGTTCAATTTTAATGAAGAGAATCAAAGCAATTTAGACGAGAAAAAAACAGAAGTCTCCCTTTTTCATTTCCATGCTAAAAAACTTCTTGATAATAAAGATATAACCGGGGCTTTAAGGATGCTGGATTATTGCATAGAAACTGACAACGAATACACCCCCGCTTATTTTATGAAAGGCGACCTGCTAATAGAATTGGGTAAGATTAAGGAAGGTTTGGAAACTTATGAAAAAATTTTACCCAATAAGGCTGGAAGACATTCTGCTTTGATAAGAATTGCTGAAATTCAATTTAGCTTAGGAAAATTACAAAAAGCAAGAGAGGCTCTTAAAACATTGTTAGAACTGAATGATTTGCCTGAAAAAATTAAAAGAATGGCTGAACAATTTTATTCTAAATTACAGTAGATACACACGGGCTTACGCCCGTGTGTATCTACTCGAGAGAATATTCTCATGATTGAGTGGTACTTCTACCCAAAATTTGTCTCACGCTTTTTGTTAGATCATTAAGCCTGTTGAGCCGGCCTACTCGAGGGAAGGTTAGTGGCAGAAAAGAAGACAAAACCAGATATTGACAAGTTCATCGCCGAGACCCGACACAACCAGATTCTTCGGGAACAAACTTATCGGGAACGAGCACTAAAGCTTTATCCCTGGATATGCGCGCGTTGCGGGCGAGAATTTTCCGGTAAAAAGCTTCGTGAACTCACGGTACACCACAAGGACCACAACCACAATAACAATCCACCCGACGGCAGCAACTGGGAACTGCTGTGTATCTATTGTCACGACAATGAGCACACGCGGTATCTTGAAGAATCCGCGCATCATAACAAGACGCCTCCAAGCACTGAGCGAGAACCCTCTTCCACATACAAACCATTCGCTGATCTCAAGAGTTTATTGAAAAACAAAGAATAGTCTCTTGACTGCATGCATTTTAAAGCAGCCGTTAGCTATCAATGAACCAGTGGTCGGGAGTCAGGTGTCGGGTAATAGCTTACATTACACACCCCGCCACGAGTGGCACCCTTCGGCTTCGCTCAGGACAAGGCCCCTCTTTTTTAGAGGGGAATTTACACCGAGAACGATAACCTAGGCTATAATCTATCAGCCTTTCAGGCTTCTATGATGAAAATATTTTTAAAGCCGTTGAAAAAAGACAACGGATTTTTCACCAAACCAAAGTTTTAGGTTATATTCTTTTGCCAGCCATTTGAAAGTCTCTTTTGAATAAAATGAAACATGAGTGGGATCATTTTTATAATACCATTGAGAAAAATCGATCTCTCGGTCATAAAGTTGGGTCATTATTCCTATCCACCCTCCCCTTTTAACCAGTTTAAGGAAAAGTTCCCACTCCTCTTTAGGATTACCAAAGTGTTCCATAGTCTCTGAACAGGAGAGAAAATCGTACTCTTCCTCTAAGACCTTATAGTGGTTAGCGTAAAAGGGGTCATAATCTGTCATATGAAAACCAAGTTCAGAAAACATGAGGGAGAGTGTGGGACCCGGACCCGATCCATAGTCGATCCCTTTTCCTCCTTTTGGGAGATAAGGGAGTAACTGGTTTAAAAGCCTCTTCAAAAAATCCCGGTATTCAGGATCGTCAGGATGATTGGTATGGGTATCGTATCTCCTTTTTTCTTCCACGGGTGATAAATGATGGCAAGAAGGGACATAAAGAAGACTGCAGCAAGAACATTTAAAGTAGGACCTGACCTGCTCTTTACAAAAGAGTGTAGAATTCTTTTTAAAACATAAGGGACAGGTCGAGTTATCCCTGATAACTGTTTTCTGAATAGATTCCATTATATTATTGTTCTGTAAAAACTTGTTTTTTTTTAACGCTGTTAGTTTTTGTTTTTTACAGCGCCTTATGCAAAGCTCGGAAGTTTTTTTGATGGTTCACCATGGCGGAAGCCCTGTTTGATTTCAGCCATCCATGGCTTCAACCCTTCGGGCGGCCTTCCTTCGGAATCCGTCCAATTCGGCTTTCCATTCCGAATTGTGGTTGCGGCAACTTGCCGCATTATGAGTATTTAAAATCGATCTGTTTTACTTCTTCAAATTCAAAAAACTCATTTTCGAGATGTTCTACAATTTTCTTCTGCACCATCCAGGCTATGGGTTTGCAGCCTATGCAGTTCGGCATTCTGCTGTTGAAATCGAGAGATATAATCAGTTTTTTCGCTTCTTCCTCATAATCTATATGCTTTACTATCTGAAGATCGTATAGAGATTGTTCTGATTCAGGGTCCTTAATCTTTTTAAGAATTTCTATTATGTTTTCCTTTGGAATCATAGTGACACATTTTTGTAAACATATTCTCCAAATGCCATCATTTCTTTTCTGCTTAAAGTCCCGCTGTCTTTAAACGGCAGTTCCATAGTTTTAAGGGTATTAAACTTTTTCTTCACATCCGTAAAAAAACTCTCCATGAATTGAGATAATTCATCAGAGGTTTTGTCATTATAAAGTCCGCTTTTATTAATAATCACCATATTCAGAGGCAGGGAAAATTTTTCAAACGCCGCTATTATCCTACGTCCTTCGCTGAAAGAAAGTCTGTCCGGGTTCAAGAGCAGAAACATCAAGGTGCCTTCTTTAGAACTAAAATGATTTCTTAATGTTTTTAATCGCTCTTCAAAACTCACAAGTTCTTTAAAAACGGAATCATCCCTAACAGTGGAAGGTAATTCCTTATCATGGTATTTTTCACCAAGTATGTTTTTTAAAGAATCACGCCTGTTTAAAATCTTCTTTCTCAATGCCAACAATTTTTCAATCCACAGAATAGATATATGCGGCAGGGCAAAGAACCGCAGTGTAAGCCCTGTTGGCGGTGTATCGAATATGATAAAATCCATATCCCTGTAACTTTCAAAAATATCTTCTAATGCAAAGGTGACCGCGTATTCTTCCATCCCCGGAGAAAACCGCAAGATATCAAACATTCCCTCAAGATTAATAACATTGAGATATGTGTATAAGTTTTTCATCATGTCGATGGTTTTTTTGAGGGACTTTTCCATTCGCTGTTCCAGATCTATTTCCATGGCGTACAGGTTTTCTTTTATTTCTTTCGGCTTATCTTTGAGAGAAGTTTCAAATATATCGGACAGGTTATGGGCAGGATCAAGCGAAACGATGAGGGTTTTGTTTTTTTTTTCAGCTAATGCCAGCGCGGTTGAAGCAGAGCATGTTGACTTTCCAACACCGCCCTTGCCAACAAAATATAGGTATTTTGGATTACCACGTTTGTTCATCTCTATATTTGATTTGTTCTTAGATTGATATCTCTCATTAACACAGCTAAATCTTCATGAGCATAACTTAAGAAAGTGTGATCATGTGCAATTGCCTTTTTTTTCTTTTTCAAAGACATTTAACACCTTTTCCGAAAATCTTCTTTCTAAACAATTGAAGCTCCCCGCAGCAAAGCTGCAAGGAATGCGCTCGCTAAACACTTTCAATGTTAAGCATTTTAGCATAAACTTACATTTTTTTTAATCTATCCTCTGCGAACCCAGCGTTCTCTGCGGTAAAAGCTTTCCTTCATGTGCTTCGTGTCCCTCGTGGTTAAAGAGATTTTTTAAGCTGACCACTCTTCGCTGAATTTAGGGAGAGATATTCTTTATAATTGAAGTCAGCATTGTTTTTGGTGAAAGAGACGTTAATCTACATAACAACCGGCAAATGACGAACAGGCTATGCTATAATTACATCAAAAAGCCATAACCAAAAGATAATATGCTTTGTATTAGAAAGCGACACTTTTTCATCTTACTATTTCTCACCATATCAGCAAGTCTTCCTACCGCCCTATACGCCCAGGAAAACATTCACCACGACATGAAAGTTGTGATTGACCCTGAGGAGCACTGGATAGATGTTGAAGACACGATTACCCTTCCGGATTCGTTTCTTAATGTGGGCGGGGGTGAGGTACATTTCATTATTCATAAAGGGCTTCAACCCGTATCCCTCACAGAAGGCGCAACAATTGTCCACTATAGAGATAAAGCTCAACCTTCACAGTCTGAACCCAATGCTAATTCAATCTTTCAGGAAGATAATAAAATGCTGGAGCACTACATAGTAAACCTTCCTGCCGATGAGCGCTCTTTTACTGTTAAATACAAAGGAGAAATATATAGTCCTTTGCAAAAGCAGGAGGAAGAGAGCGACCGCAGTTTCAGCGAAACGTCCGGAATAATTTCCAGCAACGGGATTTACCTTGCCTCTTCAACCTACTGGTATCCGTTGTTCAGTGATGATCTGGTGACCTTCTCCATGGGCGTGCATTTGCCACAGGGATGGAAGGCAATTAGCCAAGGAGAACGTATGAGAGAAGAATTGGCTCTTGTGGCATACGAGTCAAAAGATCCACAGGATGAGATTTATCTTATTGCGGGAAAATTTACTGAATACAGCAGACAGGCCGGGTCTGTACAAACACTGGTTTTCCTGCGCAATCCTGATGAAAAATTAGCGAACAAATATTTAGAGACAGGATCTCAATATTTAAAGATGTACAGCAAGTTGTTAGGTCCTTATCCGTACAAAAAATTCGCGTTAATAGAAAATTTCTGGCAGACCGGTTACGGGATGCCTTCCTTTACTTTATTAGGTTCTAAAATCATTCGGTTTCCATTCATTCTGCATTCGTCTTATCCTCACGAAATTTTGCATAACTGGTGGGCTAATGGAGTCTTTGTGGATTTTAGCTCCGGAAACTGGGGTGAAGGACTTACCGCTTATCTTTCTGACCATCTTATTAAAGAACAGCGGGGACAGGGAAAGGAATATCGCCGCACGACTTTGCAGAAATACACGGATTATGCGGCAGAGAGTAAGGATTTTCCATTAACAGAGTTTCGCTCACGTCACAGTTCAGCCACGGAAGCTGTAGGCTACGGCAAAACCCTGATGTTTTTTCATATGCTTCGTCTGCAGTTAGGCGACAAAGTTTTTATTGAGGGCCTGCAGAAATTTTATCGAGAGTTTAAGTTTAAGCGCGCAGCATTTGAAAATTTGAGGGAAGTTTTTGAAGAAGTATCCGGAAAAGATTTGCAGATTGAATTTAACCAGTGGATAAAGCAAACAGGAGCGCCTGAAATACGTATCAACAATGCCTCAGCTCAAGCTGATAAAGAGGGATATCAGCTTACTGCTGTTTTGGAACAGGTTCAGGAAGCCCCGGCTTATACATTACATATACCGATAACCGTTACGCTGCAAGATTTTCAAGACGCATACCAGACGACAGTGTTAATGGACAGCAAACGTTCAGAAATATCCATTCATGTTCCATCGAAACCTCTTCGATTGGAAGTCGATCCTGAGTTCGATATTTTTCGACGGTTAGACAGGTATGAGACCCCCCCTGCCCTGTCCCGCGCGTTCGGTTCGGATAAAGCCCTGATCATCCTTCCTTCATCAGGTTCTGAAGATATTCTGAATGAATACCGCAAAGTTGCCGAATCCTGGCAGAAATCGCCGTCAAAACAAATAGAAATTAAACTGGACAATGAAATAAATGAACTTCCTGCAGACCGTACTGTATGGTTATTCGGCAAAGAAAATCTTTTTAACCCAAAAATTATTGACGCAATGAAGGACTTTAATGTTTCGATCAATGAATCCGGGGTGAGCATCGGACAAAGCGAAATAAAAAGAAAAAATCATTCCCTCGTTTTTACAATTAGACATCCTGATGAACCTGACTCTGCATTGGTATGGGTCTCAACGGATAACGCTGCAGCCATTTCAGGGCTCGGACGCAAACTACCACATTACGGCAAGTACAGTTATCTCACCTTTGAAGGGACGGAGCCTTCTATTGTTTTAAAGGGTCAGTGGCCCACGGTGAACTCACCAATGTCCATACATGTTGAGTTATCTGACAGCAAAGAAATTGCATCTTCTCTTCCTTTACAAAAGGTGGAAACTACACCATCGGGAGTTGTTACAAAGCTGATGCCAAGAAAGGCACTTGCTTATTTACCGGCTGTATTTTCAGAAGAACGGATGATGAGTGTAATCCGCTTTCTTGCTGATGAAAAAATGAAGGGACGCGGTTTAGGAACGGCTGAATTGGATAAAGCAGCGAATTTCATTGCCAGCAAGTTTCATGAGGCTGGCCTGGAACCAGCAGGTGGGAAAAAAGGTAGCTATTTTCAAAAATGGATGGCTAAAAGTGGTGAATTTAATCAAAATATACCTTTAAAAAACGTTATTGGTGTCATTCCAGGCAACAACCCTGTTCTGGAAGGACAAAGCGTAGTTTTCAGCGCTCATTACGATCACCTCGGTCTTGGATGGCCGGATGTGCGCCAGGGTAATAATGGAAAAATTCATCCGGGCGCGGACGATAATGCCAGCGGTGTGGCGATACTGTTAGAACTTGCTCAAACATTGGGAAAGACATGGAAACCAGACCGCACTGTAGTTTTCGTAGCTTTTACTGGAGAAGAAGCAGGACGCATCGGTTCAAAATACTACGTGGAAAATGAAAAAAGTTTTCCAGTAGAAAAAAGTATCGGCGCGCTGAATCTTGATACTGTGGGCAGGCTGGGCAATAATAAACTCATGGTTCTTGGTACAGGTTCAGCGCGAGAGTGGATCCATATTTTTATGGGAGCAAGTTATGTTACCGGTGTTCCAATAGAATCGGTTTCCAAAGATTTTGGTTCAAGCGATCAGAAGAGTTTTCTCGATGCAGGAGTTCCGGCAGTGCAGTTTTTTAGCGGGCCGCATCTCGATTATCATAGTCCTACTGATACCATTGACAAAGTGGATACGGCAGGGCTGATAAAAGTTACATCGGTAGTGAAAGAAGCTCTTGAGTATTTAGCCGGCCGTGAGGATCCCTTGACTTCATTACTTGACACACAAAGGAGGCCAGGACCTCAACCGAATGGGCTACCGCCCGTCACACAAAATAAACGTAGAAAAGTTAGTCT